>OFIS01000049.1_pt1 | contig 164624 bp, 159 predicted proteins | sample 1775071 | NCBI WGS metagenome assembly OFIS01 (sample SAMN08195774, study PRJEB24354) | sludge metagenome | isolation source: sludge from phenol fed wastewater aerobic bioreactor C | place: India: Nagpur | collected 2016-09-17 | reverse complement strand
AGTTGACGGCGACCTTCGGCATCGTCGCCGCCGCCGTGTCCTGGAGTGCCGCTTCGAGCGGATCGTCGGGCTTTTCCTTCTGGAACGACCCGGTGGCACAGGCGCGCCACAACGGGTGGTTCGGCGCCGTCGGATTGAAGTCGACGGCGACCATACGGGGAAGGGAGACGGGGCCGTCGAATTCGGTCTTGGAGGGGTAGCGTCCGGTTCGATCGTAGGCGAAGGGGATCACGCGCTGTTGCAGGAGATCGCCTTCGTTCGCCCAGACGGCGGAGGTCTCGTATCCCTTGAGCAATTCTTCGATCGCGACGTCGCCGACGGCGAAGAAATCGACCTCGAGGTCCATCGGCACCTCGCGCAAGGCGCCGTCGACCATGCGCACCGTGGAGAGGCGCAGGCGGTGTTGGGCGGGGCGGTCCTGTCCGCCGAAGAACTGCGATCCGGGAAAGTCGGGCGGGAACCACTGAAACCACGACCGTAAGGTGGTGCGGTAGAGCGCGCGATAGTTGTCGCGGAGAACCGTGATGCGCACCTTGACGATGCCCGACTTCGTCACCGGCATCGTGACGGCGGCGAATTGGATCAGTTTGAACACCGTTCCGACGGTCTTTCCCGAGCCCGACGGCCCGGTGATCGCATCGATCGGCCCGGTCGAATTGATGTAGGCGGCACAGACGGGACCGGGCGGATAGAACCGCGTCAGCGAATAGAGCGGGCTCGACGGGATCATGTCGGAACGACAGGCGCAGAGCTCGGCGACCTGCGCCCGCGTCAAGGGCTTCGTCATCGGATGGTCCCCCACCTGCGAAAACCCGAACCCCGAGCCCACCCGTTCGCGAAGGCCGGCGAGACGGCGCCCGCACCCCACCCCACCGCGACGTCGAAGTTTCGACGCGATTTTTTCCGGAAAGCCGAAGAGGCTTCGGGTGTGAGACGACACCCCCCGGGGGGAGAGGCCGGAACGGCGTTTTGGAAGGCGGGGCGGGCGTCGGCGCGCGGGCGCGAACAGGGGGGGGAGGGGGGCGCCGAGGCGGCGGCAGGGCCGAGGGCACGCGCGCCGGGGAGGGCGGGCTCCGAGGCCATGCGCACGTAATTTCCAATCATGTGGCTGCAATACGAATTCATAAACGATATCATGTACTTGTCCTCAGTCGTGCGACGTGTAGTCGTGCGACCAGATCGGTTCGGACGGCTCGGCTTCGACCGTAACCGATTGATTTTGCAGGCGATCGAAGATCGACATGGCGCCGTCGGAGGCCGCAGGCGCCGCAGCGCCGGCCGCGCCGCCCATGATCATGATCAGCGGCCGCGCGGCATCGCCGGTATGCTCGACCTGTTGCGGCATCCGCTGATGGAAGTAGGGCATCAGCTCGCCGGCCGCCGCCCGCTGGAGCTTGAGCGCTTCGAGCGCCTGGTCGAAGGTCACCGGAGCGGCTTCGCCCGCGCCCTTGAGCGCCGCCGCCAACGCCCGCGTGTCCATGCTGACGATCGAGGCCAGGAACTCCGCCGGATCGCGGTAGCCGCGCGCCTGGAGATAGCGCTGGAGCTGGAGCGTCGAGCGGTTGGGCGTGCCGGCCGGCCGCCCCGGCCCGCGCTTGGCGGGAGGCGTGATCGTCGCCCCCTCGAAGCTCGCGACCTCGGCATCGAGCGATCGAAACAGGTCGCCCATGGCCGCCTCGCCGCCGGATTTTTCACCGCCGCCTCCCGTGAGCGCCACAGAACTCCCCTCCGAGGCGAGATCCGACGCCATTTCGGACAACGCAGATCCCTTGCCGCGAGCAGCCATCGGATTTTCCCCTATTTCCAATCGATCCCGGCCCGGTAACCGCCACGTAACCGAAAAAGTAACCGGAACACTCAACCTTTTCAGTAATTTATATACATAGTTACATGGTTACTTGGTTACTTTGATCTATCCACACATGCACGCGCGCGTAATAGGTACTAATGATCCGTGTAACCAAGTAACCAAGCGCCCTAACCCATTACTTTGAAACACGAAACTCGGTTACTTTTGCGGTTACTCACGGTTACCACGAGTAACCGGACGGCGGGCACCGACCGTCATGGTCGACACTGCGCCCGCCACCATTCCCGTTAATCGCGCGCGGACCGACTTTCCCCACGGGCAGCGCTGAAGAGCCGTCGCGAACGACCAGTCGCGACGGCCGCGCGCGGCCGCTTTCTTTCCTTCAGAGGGTCGGGGAAGAGTGACGCGGCACGGGGTCGGGGAATATTCGTATCGAGGTACTGGACGCGCCCGACGAACGGCCTCGCGATGATCACTCCTCGGGCGAGAGATAAGGCTCGTCCCGAACCTCCCCCAACACGCGCTCGAGGTAGAGATCCATCATCGCCGCGAGGTCGTCCCAGCCGTCGCGGGAGCCCTCTTTTCGGCGGATCTCGACGACGTCGCCGAGGACCTTGGGCGAGAACCCGCGCGCCTTGACTTGTGCCTTGAGCGTCTTGAGATCCTCGGCGACCTCCTGTCGCCGGTCGAGGATCCGATCCCATCTCTCGGCGAGCTCGCGCAACTCGACTGTCGTGATGCCGGAGGGGTCGCGGTGTTGCATCGCCCAGGCACGCCAGGCGGCGAGGTCGACCAGCATCACCTGGTGACGCACATTGCGGATCCGGTGCATGCCCGTTTTGGACACGACCACCTTCGGCGGCGCCTTGAGCAGAGCTTGCCAATAGTCGCCGCCGAACGCGTCTCCGAGCTCGTTGACCCGCGCGGGAATTGCCACCAGGAACACGGGGCCGTCGTCTCCCTCGATTTCCCGCGCGCCGAGGTGATGATCCCGGGCCAGCCCATCATCGAGAAAGGCGATGCCGACACCAGTGCCCCATTCTTCGTAGGCCTCGGCCGCCATGGGTTCGAGGATCGCCAGGATTTCCGCCCAGCGCGGGTTAGTAGTCATGATGACGCTACGCCATTCAGAACGGCACGGAGACGGGCATTCTCGGCTTCCGCTTGGTCGCATCGCTCATGCAGTTCTCCGAGTAAATGCGATGCTCCACTCTCTATGTCGGCAGCAATGACCGCCGAAAGGGCAACCGATTTTGCCACCTTGCGGTTTGGCCGAGCGATCCACGCGCTATGTTCGTCAAGTATCTTTTCAACCGCCTTGTAAACAGGGGTGCCCTTTCCGGATTTTGCGATTAGCGCTTCTGCCGCCTCGATACGGTCGATTAGATCGAGAATGACGCGAGGTTGAGATGCGACCAAAAACTCGATGACGCAGCGGGAATTTTCATTCCATGCGGTGACGAAACCATCCCCATCATCGTCGATCTCGATCAGGCCAAATTCGGCGTCAGCGTTCTCTGTGCCGAGCAGCCGGTTGCCGTTGCCATCGATCGCGAAGAACTCGTGGTGCTTATTGGGTGCGTCGGTCATCCGTTCCCGATCGCATTCCCATTCGGCGGGTGCGACAGCGTCGGCCGCCTTCGCCTTCACTCGGAGGTCGGCGAGATCGATGTCAGTCGTGGCCGAGGGACGCCCGGTGCAGCTCCGCCAGAGCGAAGTTGAGCGCACCACGGATGAGACGCGTTCACTGCAGACCACTGTCGGCAGCCATTCGTCGCGGATCGCCTTGTGCAGCTCCGCCCGGGCGCAGCCGTGCGCCTCCGGCATATGACGCAGAATGATCGCCTCGAGCGCGTCATAGGTCTCGTCTTCGATATGAATGCGTTCGATCATGGCGATTTCCCCTCCTGATCCTTCCAACGGTCATAATTCTCCAGGTCGACCAACAGGCAATGCATGGTCACTCGATTGATCTTGACCTTCTGACCATTGCCGAGGTCGCGCCAGATCACATCTTTCGGCGCCTGTTTGAGCGCCGATCCCCAGACGCCGCTCGACCATTTCTTGTCGCGATAGATCGCCGCGAGCTGAGGCGCCTTTTCCGCAGAGGTCGGCACCGCCAGGAGCCGCCGGCGTTCCGTCGGCACACCGGGGACGTGCTCGAGCAGCTTGAGCCCGACCAGCGCTAGGCGCCGGTTGGCCTCCTCCGTCGTCCACGCGTCGTGCGGTCGTTCCCAGGCCTCGATCACGCCGCCAATGGTCGGTTTCTCGCCGTCTTTCCATGCGTCGATCCGCGATCCGAGCAGGTAGTCGAAGCAATCGACCCAATTTTCTTGGGCCTCCTGGCGCTCGTAGGCCGTCGCCTGCGCCACCACGCGGCCGATGTGCCCGGGCTCGCCTTCGAACACCGGGAAGCCGACCGCGTCGAGCCCTTCGAGGCCCACCAGCGCCTCGGCGATCGCCAGGAGCGTGCCCCACGTATCCTGTCCGCGCGCGTTGACGCCGCCGGCCGCCAGCTCGGCCCGCCACTTGTGGATGAGCTTTCCCGGCGTCGTGCTGTCGCCGATCTCGTGCCAGCGATCCATCAGCGATCGCAGCATCATGCGGCCCGTCACTTCCGCGTCGATCGTCAGGGGCTTTCGAACCTGTTGCTGGTCGAGTCGGCCGAGGTTGAGCATGGCGAGGCGCGACTTGTCGGCCGCCTCGAGGGGCGGGGGGTTGATCGCCGAAAAGACGAAGGCATTGCGCATCGTGAAATTCACGCCGGAGTGATCGGCGCCGCCGCGATACATCACCGCGCCGGACGAGGCGAGGCGGGCGAGCGTGATCACGCCCTTGGCGCGGCGATTGTCCGCATCCGCCTCAAGTTCGTCGATCGCCACGGGGAGACAGTCCTGATTGACCGCCTGATAGATACCGGCCGGCGTCGTATCCGCCGTCGCCAGGAGCGAGGCGCCGAACAGGCCCTTGAGCAGCTTGTGGAGCGTCGATTTGCCGACGCCCGCGTCGCCGGTCATGAAGAGATGCGGCCGCCATTCGAGCGCCGCGCCGAGCCAGCTCACGCCGATGCCCCCGAGGACCAGGATCGGATCGAGCAACGGCCGCTCCCAATTCCAGGTGCAGAGCGCGGCGAGGATCTCGCGCGCCGGGCTGGTCTCCGGCGACACGGGCTCCGCCCATGGCGCCGTGCAGACCGGCAAATTAGGGTAGAAGATCCCGTCGATCTCGCCGGGTCCGCTCGCCTCGATCCGGCCGCCCTCGATCCGATAGATCCGATCGCCACCATGCCAGATCAGCCCGCCGGATCGCGTCTGCCAGGCGCCACGACCTCGCACGCGATCGGCCGAGGAAAAGATCCCCTTGCGTTGCGCGGCGGTCAGCATGCATTTGACGACCTGATCGACCTCGACGCCGTTGATCGTCCAATCCTTCTTTCCCTTGTCGTTCGGCACGGACCACTTCGGCCACGCCCATTCGAGATAGTTGTGATGGCCCGCGAAGAGATGGAGCAAAAGCTTCTTCGACCATTCGCCGGCCCCGACGTCGATCAATTGTCCGGACGTGTCGACGTAATAGGATAGTTTGCCGAGCAGGCCGAGCGGCACCACGGGACACCCGGGCGGCAGCTTCGCCGCCGGGAAACCGTCCCATTGACCGGCGGCGACACCATTCCGACCGGCTTCGGGGAATGGGTCGTCATGCCCCGCATCGCGCGCCATCTCGCTCTCGAGATCGGCCCAGACCGCGCGAACGCCGGACTTGCCGCGCTCGGAACGGGTTTTGGTCGGCGTCTTCGAGGGAACGCGGGGTGTCGGATCGGCCATCGCGGAAACTTCTGAAGGAGGAGAGAGAGCGCGGCCGCATTTCGAGAGCGGCCGCGCCAGGACGATCACGCTTCATCGGGTCGCTCGGTTTCGGCGCCGATCGCCGCCGCCGCTTCCGCCTCGGCCCTCGCTTCCGCCTCACCGATCACCGCGTCGATCATCAGGTCGGTCGCCTCGTTCAATTGTTCCCACGCCTCCGCTTCGCGCCGCTTCATCTCTTCACGCCTGTCCCTGTCACGGGCTCCGGTGATCAGCCCGTCACCGATTCCCCGAGGTCGCTCGACGATGCCGCCGCCGAGCGCCGGGATGCGCGTCACCGTCTCGGCCGAGGCGGCGGGCGCGGGCGCGCGAGCGCGGGCTTCGAGCGCCGCCTCGTCCCGCAGCACGGTCTCGACCAGCGGCAGCGACGCCATGAACACCTGATAGGCGAGCCGCCACGGACGTTCGAGATCGTCCCATCCACCGTGATCGGCACCGTGGATGCCGCGCGCTCCGGCGAAGCGATAGAGCGCCTCGGCCGGCGCGCCGGGGTTCATGGCGGCGAAGGTCGCGAGTGCCGTCTGAACCCGCGTGCGCGTCCAGGGCTCGCCGTCGGGGTCGGCGCGGTCGCCGTCGTCGCCGCAGGCCGGCCAGTCGAGCGACTGGAGCTTTTCGTCGAGGATGGTCACGGCATTGCAGGCGCAATAGAACGCCGCTTTGGCCGCCATGTCGGGCCAGGAGGTGACGAGGTCGTGGGGCATGGGTGGCTCCTAGTAGAGGTCCGCGAAATCGCTCCCGGCGTGGGAGCGGATGGAATAGACGGGCTTTCCCGCCTCCTCGAGAGCGGACAACACCCGCTCGCGATCTCGAATGGCTTGTGGCTTGACGTCGTTCTCGATCGCCAGCACCACCCGGTCGATCGCCGTCGACCGCGCGATGAGCGGCGCCAGCGCCGCGATGTTGGCGATCGACAGCGCCGCCCAGATCCGGGGCTCGGAGATGCCGCAGGCGAGGGCAGTCCCGGTCTCGATCCCCTCGCAGATCAGAAGCGAGGAGACGCACCCCGCCGCTTCCGCTTCGCGCAGCGTCAGTCCGGTCTCGCCGAGGGTGATCGGCACGAAGCCGCCCTCGACCGGCCCGCGCATCAGCTTGGCGTTGCCGCGGATCTTCGCCTTACCGACGCCGCCGGGATCGAGCGCGGTGCAATGGACCGAGCGGAACCCGTGCGGCGACGAGATCGCCGCGATCATCGCCGGCACGGTCACCTTCGCCGTCCAGTGCCAGAGCTCGGGGTGATAACGTAGCACCTTCGGCCCGCACCAGTGCTCGATCGCGCCGAGGTCGAAGCCACGATTGCCGACGTTCTTGTCGCCCTTCCACACGGGGTCCCCGGTCAGATAGCGCACCACCGGATTGTCGGTGTCGTCCCAGTCGATCGGCCGCGCGCCGCGCCAGATCTCGGCGACGTGATCGCTCGCCCGCCGCGCCGCCTGTTCGGCTTTCGCCGCGTTTTCGCGCCGACGCCGTTCGAAGCGCGCCTCGCGCCGACGTCGTTCCGCGTCGGTCTCCGGCCGATCGAGGCCGAGCCATTGCTTCGCCCACAGGATCGCCGGCCCGTAGCTCGCCGGCTTGTGCTCGGTCTCGCCGGAGAGCCCATAGGCGATCAGGTTCAACACGTTGCCGCCGCGCTTCTGACTGTAGCGCGCCCAATGTCCGCCGATGTTTTTCCCACGTGTCACCAGGAACACCTGAAACGAGCCGAGGTCGCCGGGCTTCGGGTTGCAGTAGATCACCGGCCCGTGGGTCTCGGCGTTCGGCCAGAATTCGAACACCAGCCGGTCGAGCCGCTCCTCGAGCATGTCGACGATCTGCGGTATCGGAATATCGGCGCGGGAGGTCATCGTTTTTGCACCGCAGCAATACCGACGGAGTACCTATCGGTAAGCGTGAGACCCCCATCTCTCCATGATGCTGCCTCCGCACCTACGCAAGTCGGGCAGGTATGAAACGTCCGTACCATGCGATGCTGACCATCGAGAACCAGTTCGGTTGTCGACCGGCACCTTTGACCAGCAGCGATCTGATCCGAGCAAATGACGCAGATATGTGCACGCCGAGAGATCACTATTCCATCGGTTAATACGCGTCTATATGCGAAGTCTTCTCCCAGGAAGGGGTCGTACCTGAGAGCATCTGATTCTATTTTCGTAGGCTCACGCATCTCATCCTCCTATACGTGCCTTGGCACAGGACGCGACCTCTCCCGCGAAGCGCGCGACGTCGTCGGGGCGTGTGAACCGTTTGCGCGCGCCCGACGGAAACCAATCGAGGCGGGGAGGAAGAGCCCGGTCTCGAAACGGCTCCCAGACCATCCAGGCATAGGCGGTTGCCGTCTTTCCGCCAGGGATCCACCGCCCGGCATGCATCGGGACTCGTTCGGCAAATTGCAGGACATGGCTCGGGCGGCGGCCGGGAATGGAGAAGATGCGGTCGTATCGGCCGGGGCTCTCGATCCATGCGGTTCGAAGCAGCAATGCCACCCCGACGGCCTCGTCGGCGAGTGCAATGACCCGCATCAGGACGGTCTCGGCGAGTGGGAAAGGCGGGTTCGTGATCACCCAATCAGCCCCAGTGATCGACCGATCGCGAACGTCCGCCACGTCATAGCCGACACCGTAATCGTGAACGTCCGATGCCTCGACCGCGTTCGTCTCGCGCAGCACTTCCGCCATGTGACCGCCCCCGGCGCAGGGTTCGAGCACACGGTCGAATTTCCCCAGAACGCCGCGCAAGGCGAGATGGTCGACCAGCGCCCGCGTCGCCCATGGCGGCGTCGGGAAATAGTCGAGGCCTTCGGTGGAGGTGTGGCGCCGTTCGACCACGGCGCGATTGTGCGTTCGCTCGGTCACAGCGCCCTCACTTCCCGGGCGCAAGCCCGAAATTCGTTCTCGGAGAGGAGGCGGCGGATCGTCTCGCGTCCGGTCCGGCGCAGGCCGCCGGCCGGAGCCATCTCGACCTCGATCCGATGGATGAACCGCAGACTGGAGGCATGGCCCCGTTCGCAGACCTCCCAGAGGACGAGGCCGGCGAAGACGAGATCGTCGACGGCGAGGCGCCGTTCGATCACCTCGGCGAACCAGTCGCGCACCATTCCCGATGGTGCGGGGGAACTCGACGCGCGATGTGCGACATAGATCATTCCGGTCTCCCTGCGATCAGCTCGGAGGCGCGGCGCAAGGCTCCGTCGAAGCCGGGGTCGTCGCGGCGATCCTCGACCGCCTTGAGCGCCAGGCACACGGCGGCCGGCGTCAGGCCGAGGATTTCGGCGAGGCGGCGCTGCGTCAGTCCGAGCGTGGTGTTTGTCAGATAGATGGCGGCTTGGGCGACGTGGCGACACCCGCGCCATGTCGGATCGAAGTTGAGATTGGCGCGCGGGTCGGCGGCGGCGACCTGATCGGCCGTCACCCCGAACACCGGCGCGAGCGCCAGCACGAACCCGCGATGCGTGGCGAGCACCAGATCGCACTCGATCCGATCGACTCGGATGGCCGCCGCCATTCGATCCAACGTCCGTTCGAGGCGATCGAGCGACGCGCTTAATTTTTGGCGCGCCACTTTCCGCGAATCACCCTCGGTGACGAGGCGCGTATAGGTCCGGAGCGATACTCCGGCCGCGCGGGCGAGGTCGATCTGGGCGATGCCGGAGCTCCGGCGGCGCTCTTCGATCCCGATGATCCGCGTGGCCGGAGAGGTCATCGATCAATCCTCGCCAGTGAGAGATTGACGATGACTTTGACCATCGAGCAACGACTGTCCGCGTCCTATCGTTTCGGCGGTCGCCTCGCCGGCCGGATGCATGAGGTCTTCGAGGATCGCTTCGAGCCGCTCCTCGAGAGCGGCGCGGGCGTTCCCGAAAGCAGCCCGATCGGCAGAAGAAGGCGCGCTCAACTCGTAATGCCGCAGTACCGACACATGCGCCGCGCACCGCAGTACCGTCGAGTGGCCGCAATCCTCGTCCGAATGAAGTTGCACCATGCGGCGAAGCACGTCGCCCGTCGCGCCCATCGCGACGCGATCGGTGCCGGCCAACGCGACCAGGAACTGACCGAGAGCTCGCCCGACGGCGGCCTTCTTTTCGGGACGGATCATGGAACTTCTTCCTTTTCGGTTTCGATGATCGCCACCAGGGCGAGTGCCAGGGTGGCGAGGAACAGGATCGCTTTCGGATGGGTGATCGCCGCCGGATGGCCGGCCGCCGCGTGTTCGGCGAAGACGATCAGACGTTCGATCTCGGTGGGAGCGAACAGAGGCTCGGCGAAGCCGGCGGCATCGACCGTCGCCAGCGTGAGACGCTGATCATCCCGCCGCACCACGGCGCGGCGCGAGCCGTCGGGACACTCGATCGCCACCAGGGCGGCGGCAGAAGGGGGATCTGGCATCATCTCTCACCCTCCCATCGTTCCAGAAGATCGAGCTGGAGCCCCCCCCACCTGTTCGGCGGCGAGGCGATCGAGCGCGGCGGCGAGACCGTCGAGCGTCGCGGCGAGAGGCCGCGTGTGGCCGCGCTTCGTCCGCGTATAGGTCGCGACGGAAATCCCGGCGGCGGCGCAGAGCTGCCGTTGGCTGAGGTCGAGCATGCGTCGGCGGCGATCGATCACGCCGATCGTCGGTGTCGTCTCTGTCATGTCAGTTGACCGCGAATCACTTCGGTGGTGGTATGCGCATGAGGTGCGCATTCTTGCGCATCGTCAAGGGGCGACAATGCTCGCGAGTTGCGCAAGGCGCGCGCCTATCCTGTCCGGCATGGCGACGCGTGACGACACGAAGGCTTGGCTCAAGGCCGTGCTCGACTACCGTGGAATGAGACCCACGGAGGTCGCGCGGCGCGCCGGCCTCGCGCCCTCGACGATCAATCGGTTTCTGAACGACCCCGGCTACGGCGGCGATCTCAAGCGCCAGACGCTCGAGGCGATCGGCTCCGTCGTCGGGGTCGAGCCCTATGTGATGCCGGGACCGAAGCGGATCCCCGGCTTTGCCGAAATCGAGGCGGTGCCCTATCTCGCCGACAAGGGCGAAGGCGATCCGCTGGTCGATCTCGCCGTGCGCTCACGCTGTGAGGGCAACAATGCGATCGCCCCGTGGATCTTGTCGACACGGGCGCTCGAAAGGGCCGGGTATCTTCCCGGTGACGTCGTGCTGGTCGATCTCAACGAACGGCCGCTCGCCAACGATGCCGTCTGCGCCCAGATCTACGACTGGTCGACCGGCCGCACAGAGACGGTGATGCGGATTTTCCACCCGCCCTATCTCCTGGCCGCGACGGCCGACGATCGGCTGATGAAGCCCTTCGTCGTCGACGACGACAACGTCGTGATCAAGGGCGTGATCGTGATGTCGCTCCGACCGCGTCGGGCATCCGCCCCCGCGCGCTGATCTTTTTTCCGATCGTATCTGATTTGCGTATCGCGCCGGCCGGCATGGGCAGCACGATGACGGACGTGCGCACGGAATTGACACGCGTGCGCCTTCGTGTGCATATTTGCGCATTCATGCGCATGGAGGTGCACGATGACATCGAGAGATCCGACCATCACGGCGGACGAGATCGCCGATCTGCTGAAGCTCAAGCCGAAGACGTTCCTTCGGAAACGAGGTGGGATGATCGAAGCCGGGTTCCCGAGGCCGCTTCCGGGGTTCAAGACGATGTGGTCGCGCCGTCTGGTCGATCTGTGGATCGCGACCAACGGCGTCGCGCAACCGACGGACCCCGAAGCGCCGCTCGATCCGATCGCCGCGGCGCGCGAGGCGCTGGAACGCCGCATCGACGGGAGGGCGGCATGAAGACGAAGCTCACGCCGACACAGCGATCGGCGCTCTCGATCACGGCGCGTGGCGCCCTCTTCCGTAATCCGCGCGGCGGATGGTCGCGGAAGGGGATGGAACCCTTTCAACACAAGACCATCGAAAAGCTGCTGTGGCTCGGCTTCTGCGAACGCGCCACCACCATGCGCGGCGTGCCGATGGTACGCATCACGGCGGCGGGATGCTCCGCGCTCGACATCACGCGCTCGATGCCGACCGATGCGGGCGATGGTCCGACTTCTCTGCATGAGAGGATTGCGCCATGAACCTGGAGACGGCGATCCTCTTCCTTCTGATCGGTGCCACGACTTGGGCCTCGATGGTCGTCGCGATCGTCGGTTGTCTCGGACGTGAGTTCTTCGTCGAGGTCGTCGACGACGAGGGATGGACCGGCCTCGGCCTCGTCATCCTCGAAATCGCGCTGTGGCCGGTGACCCTCTGGCGCGTCGACTTTCCGGAGGATGAGCGATGAACGAGCACGTCACCACCCCCGGTTTTCGCAGGTGCCTCGGCGATCGCCGGGGCCGGCGCGCCGCCGCGATGCAGGCGGAGATCGATCGGGGCCCCGAGGTCTTGATCTGGGGCCCGGAAGAGTCGACCGTCTTTATCCGAACGGTCTTCCCCCCGGGTGGCGGATACGGCGATCTCATGTCGGTACGCCTCGACTGGAACGGCCGGCCCATCGAGACACGCGTTTGGAGCCCCACGAGATGGTGACCTTGCGAATTTCCTTGCCCTATATCGCATGGCGCGATGGGCGGCCCCGGTTCCAGCCGTCGCCGCAGCTGCGCCGGGAAGGATGGAAGGGCGAGGATCTGCGCCACGGTCCCGTCGTGGCGCGGCCGGGGCGACAGCCGCAGAAGATCGGCGCCTGGTACACGCGCGAGGAGGCCGTCGTCTGGGCGGCCGATCGCGCCGCGGCGATCCAGGCTCGGAGAGCCGATCTCGCCAAGGCTCGCGCCGGAAGGCGCCGGGCTCCGAGCCTCACGACGTCGGTGACGCCCGATTGGGTGACGATCGAGGATCTCTTCGAGGCCTGGTCGAAATCGCCGCGCATGGCCGGCGGAGAGGACGAGGGACGGCGCCGACGGACGGCGGTCGCCGCCGGGACGCGGCGCGACTACCGGATCAAGACGCGTGTTCTCGCCGATTTCGATCCGACGCTGTGGGGCTCGCCGGTCGATGCGCTGACCAAACCGATCGTCTATGACCTCTATGAGAGGCTGTGGAAGGAACGCGGGCTCGCCACCGCGCGCGGCGTGATCGCGGTTTTTTCGACGGCGATCTCTTGGGGAATTCGCAAGGGCAAGGTGCGGCTCGCGGTGAACCCCTGTTCACAGCTCGGCATGGAGACGCCGCCCCCGCGCGTGCGGTGCCTCACGCCGCTCGAAGTGCGCGCCCTGGTCGCCGCCGCCGATCGCATCGGCCGGCCGGAGATCGGCGATGCGATCACGCTCGGCGTGTGGACCGGACAGCGCCAGAGCGATCGGCTCGCGATGGCGGACGGCGGCACGCTCGACGGCCGGCGAGTGTTCCGCCAGCAGAAGACGGGCGCGATCGTCATGATCCCCGATGCGCCGGAGGTGACCGCGCGCCTCGAGGCGATGCGGGCGCGGCGACGTGAGTGGACGGTGCAGCCGATCGAGGTGGTGATCGACGAAAAGCGGCGCGTTCCGTTCCGGCGCGAGCACTACAGCCACGTCTTCGCCGACGTCCGCGCGGCCGCCGTCGCCGGCTGTAAGGATGCGCGGAGTGGAAGCTGGATCGCCGAGCCCGTCGCCTCGCTCGCCGACGCCCGCGACCAGGACTTGCGCGACACCGCCGTGACGTGGCTCGCGCGGTCCGGATGCACGCTGCCGGAAATCTGCCAGATCACCGGCCATTCGATGCAGTCGGCGCAACAGACGCTGAAGCACTACCTCGCCAGTCATCCGCAGATCGCCGACAACGCGATCAAGAAGCTGGTGGCGTGGATGGAAGGCCAGGGCTGAGGTCTCACGCCCCGACCAGAGCGAGCCAACGCGGCGCACCGAACAGATGGCGGAGCGCCATCAATGCGACGACGGTCCCGACGACGTTCCAGGCCATCAGGATCGCCAATTCACGGTGCGCCACCCACCGAGGGCGAACGCCCGCGAGACGCCACATGCGCGTCATGCTCGCCGTCCAACTCATGAGCATGTAGGCGAGCCGCAACACGGCGAGAGCGCCGATGATATCGACTGTCCAAATGAGCATTGCGAACCCGAGATGATGCATCGCGATTCCCTCGGCCACATGATTTGGAACAAAAGTCGCACGTGCGACGTATGCGACCTCTCGCACGAGGTCTCATAAGGTCGCATGTTCTCCACTCGTTCTATTCATCATGTTCATATATCATTGATTTGATTATATATTTCTGGTGAGCCGGGCGGGGATCGAACCCGCGACCACATGATTAAAAGTCACGTGCTCTACCGCTGAGCTACCGGCCCACAGCGCGGCCGGACCATAAGGGGAGGGCTCGGTCCGGGTCAAGCCGGGGGCAGACCCCATCCCGGGGTTCCTCCCCATGCCCGCGCGGGCCGCCGGCGAGCGTCGACGCCGCCCTCTTCCCATCGGTCAAATGCGAACTGGCGCGAAGGTGATTTCATGGCATCGCCGTTTCGCGCTAGGAACGCCCGCGAGACCCGCATCGCCGATCGCCCGGCAGAGGCCCGAGGAGACTTTGCGCCCATGACTTCCGATCTCACCCTGCTCGGCACGTTCGGCGCGGGGCTCCTCTCCTTCGTCTCGCCCTGCGTCCTGCCGTTGGTGCCGCCCTATCTCGCCTTCATCGCCGGGGCCAGTCTCGACGAGATGACCGGATCGGGATGGGAAGCGGCACGGCGGCGCATCTTCCTCGCCGCGCTCGCCTTCGTCGCCGGCTTCGCCACCGTCTTCGTGGCGATGGGCGCGACCGCCTCGGTGTTCGGGGCGCTGGTCCGGTCGCATCTCGACGTGCTGGCGCCGCTCGCCGGCATCGCCATCATCGTCATGGGTCTCCATTTCCTCGGCGTCTTCCGCATCCCGCTGCTCTATCGTGAGGCGCGGGTCCAGGTCGCGCGCCGGCCGGCGGGGCCGATCGGCGCCTATGTCATCGGCGTCGCCTTCGGCTTCGGCTGGACGCCCTGCATCGGGCCGGTGCTCGCCGCCATCCTCGGCGTCGCCGCCAGCCGCGAGACGGTCGGGCAGGGGGCGATGCTCCTCGCCGTCTATGCCGCCGGCCTCGGCGTGCCGTTCCTGGCGGCGGCGGCCTTCTCGCGGCCGTTCATGAGCCTGATGCGGCGGTTCCGCGCGCAGATGGGGCTCGTCGAGAAGATCACCGGCGTGCTGCTGATCCTCACCGGCATCGCCTTCCTCACCGGCGGCATCGAGCGGCTGTCGTTCTGGCTGATCGAGACCTTCCCGATCCTGTCGTCGATCGGCTGAGGGGTTCAGCGGATCGCCGCGAGCGGTTGGCCGGTGAAGCCGGTCACCGCGCAGGTCACGCCCAGCGCGCGCAGACGGATGCAGGCCTTGGCGGCGTCGCTCTGGCTCGGATAGGGGCCGGCGACCAGCCGCGCCTCCATGCCGGTGTCGGTCTCGCGCAGGCGCGCCAGGGCCTCGATGCCGTTGCCGAACTCCGTATAGCGCTCGGTCAGGTCCGACCACGACTTCTTGAGCGAGACCAGCGAGCGATAGCCGCCGAGGTCGATCGCGGCGATCGTCCCGGTCGGCGCGGCGACGGGGGGCGCCTCGGCGTGCGGCGCCGGATGGGGAGCGGGCGCCGGCACGGGCGCGGGCGGCTGGGCGGCGGAGGCGAGCGGCTTCACCGTCACGGTCTCGATCGACGGGACGGCGGGGGCCGAGGCCTGGCGGTCGGTCTTGCCCGGGGCGGTGGGCTTCGGCGGCAGCGAGCCGGTGACGATCGGTAGATCGCTCTCCGGCCGGGGCTGCGGCAGGCGCCGCGCGTCCGCCGGAGCCTCGCCGGTCGCGACGACGTGGGACGCCGCCTCGCGCGCGGCGAGGGGCGCGGCCGCCGGTGCGGCAGCCTCGTGCGCCGGCTCGGACGGGGTCACGGCGGTCGCCGCCGGGGCGGGCGCGGCAGCGGAGGCGAGCGTCGTCAGGCGCTGTTCGAGCCGGTCGAGGCGGCGCGAGAGACCGTCGCCGGACAGGCCCATCTGGGCCATGCGCCGCTGCAGGTCGCGCATTTCGGCGCGCAACTGATCGATGTCGCGGCTGGTGGCCGGGGACTCGCCCGGCGACAGGGCCATCGGCGTGATCCGGCTGCCGCCGACGACGCGGGCCGGCGCGACACCGCCCGCGCCACGCTCGGCGACGGCGATCGAGCCGGTGATCTCGTCCGACGCGGGGAGGGCGACGACGCGCGTCTCCTCCGGGCCTTCGGGATGCGGCGGCGCGTATTGCCAGGAGGCGAAGCCCAGAATCACCGCGACGACCGTGGTGAACCCCCAAACCGCCAGCCCGAGGCCGCCGTTGGTCGCGTCGTCGTCCAGGAGGGCGGCGGGGTCGCCGGGTCGATCCATCTCGGTGATCCGTCTCGCGTGGTCGGGTTCCGCCCGATTCGTCGTTTCATTCTATCATCTTCGTCGCCGGGCTTTCGCCGTCGAACGCGGTCGCGAGGGACGGCGGGTGGGCCGAGACGGGCCCAGGCCTTGTTCCGGCGGCCGGCCCGCGCTATCGAACCCGGAACTTCGGCCCAGAGGCGGCCCCGGGGAGATTTCGATGACCGACCGTTCCTTCCTCGCGATCGTGCTCGCCGCCGGCGAGGGCACCCGGATGCGCTCGCGCCTGCCGAAGGTGCTCCACGAGGTCGGCGCGCGGCCGATGGTCGCCCATGCGATCGCCTGTGCCCGCGCCGCCGGCGCGACCGCCTGCGCCGCCGTGATCGGGCCGAACGCCGAGGCCGTCGCGAAAGTCGCCGAGAAGGCCGGCGTCGAGGAGGTCTTCGTCCAGACCGATCGTCTCGGCACCGCCCATGCCGTGCTCCAGGCGAAGCCGGCGATCGCGCGCGGCGCCGACGACGTGGTGGTGCTCTACGGCGACACGCCGCTGGTCGCGCCCGCCACCATCGACCGGGTCCGCGCCGAACTCGCGGCGGGCGCCGACGTCGTGGTGCTCGGCTTCCACAGCCCCGCGCCGACCGGCTACGGCCGGCTCCTCACCGAGGGGGGCCGTCTCGTCGCCATCCGCGAGGAGAAGGACGCGACCGACGCCGAGCGCGCCGTCGACTTCTGCAATTCCGGCATCATGGCGCTCTCCGGCCGGCACGCGCTGTCGATCCTCGAGGCGATCGGCAACGCCAACGCCAAGGGCGAATATTACCTGACCGACGCGGTCGAGATCGCCCATGGGCGCGGGCTCGTCGCGGTCGCGGTCGCGGGCGAGGAGGAGGAGTTCCTCGGCGTCAACGACCGGGTCCAGCTCGCCACCTGCGAGCGCGTGTTCCAGGCGCGCCGCCGCGCCGAGGTGCTCGCCTCGGGCGTCACGCTGGTCGCGCCCGAGACCGTCTTCTTCGCCGCCGACACGGTGATCGAGCCGGACGTGACGATCGAGCCGAACGTGGTCTTCGGGCCGGGCGTGCGGGTGGCGAGCGGCGCTCGCATCCGCGCCTTCTCCCATCTCGAGGGTGCCTCGGTCGGGGAGGGGGCGACGGTCGGTCCCTTCGCGCGTCTGCGTCCCGGGGCGGAACTCGGCCGCGACGTCCACGTCGGCAATTTCGTCGAGATCAAGAACGGCAAGGTCGCGGCCGGGGCCAAGGTCAACCACCTCACCTACATCGGCGACGCCACCATCGGCGAGAAGGCCAACATCGGCGCCGGCACCATCACCTGCAACTACGACGGCTTCGGCAAATATCTGACCGAGATCGGCGCGGGCGCCTTCGTCGGGTCGAACTCGTCGCTGGTGGCGCCGGTCAAGATCGGCGACGGGGCCTATGTAGGCTCCGGGTCGGTGGTCACCAAGGACGTGCCGGCGGACGGGCTCGCGGTCGCGCGCGGGCGCCAGACCACGATCGACGGCTGGGCGGCGTCGTTCCGCGCCAAGATGACGCGGGCGCGCGCGAAGTCCTGAGGCGGGATCGGGCGGCCTCGGCGTCCGTGTTGCGGCGCGTCACATTCCGCAATCGAATGTGATTTCGCCCGAATGCCGGGCTTCGGATAGAAGCGGGGCAACGGATTCAACGACAGAGGGTTCACCCTTCATGTGCGGCATCATCGGTATCGTCGGGCGGGAGCCCGTCGCGGGCCTTCTGGTCGAATCTCTCAAGCGCCTCGAATATCGCGGCTACGATTCCGCGGGCGTGGCGACGCTCGAGGCCGGGTCGGTGCTGACCCGGCGCCGGGCCGAGGGCAAGCTGCGCAATCTCGAGATCCGTCTCGCCAAGGAGCCGCTCACCGGCCTGATCGGCATCGGCCACACCCGTTGGGCGACGCACGGCGCGCCGACCGAGGCCAATGCCCATCCGCACGCGACCGCCCGGGTCGCGGTGGTCCACAACGGCATCATCGAGAACTTCCGCGAGCTGCGTGACGAGTTGGAGGCCGCCGGCCAGCGCTTCGCCTCGGAGACCGACACCGAGGTGGTGGCCCAGCTGGTCGACTACCATCTGGCGCGCGGCGAGAGCCCGGCCGCCTCGGTCGCCGCGACGCTGAAGCGTCTCACCGGCGCCTTCGCGCTCGCCTTCCTCTTCCCCGGCCACGACGACCTCGTGATCGGCGCGCGTCGCGGCTCGCCGCTCGCGGTCGGCTGGGGCGAGGGGGAGATGTATCTCGGCTCCGACGCCATCGCGCTCGCCCCCTTCACCGACCGCATCGCCTATCTGGAAGAGGGCGACTGGGTCGAGATCACCCGCGCCGGCGCCACCATCCACGACGAGACCGACGCCGTCGTCGAGCGTCCGATCGTGGTGGTCTCGGCCGCCGCCTTCCAGGTCGATCGCGGCAGCTACCGCCACTTCATGGCCAAGGAGATCCACGAGCAGCCCGAGGTCGTCGGCCATACGCTGGCGCATTACCTCGATCTCTCCGAGTCGCGCATCCGCCTGCCGACCGTCTTGCCCTTCGATTGGGCGGATCTGTCGCGTCTGTCGATCGTCGCCTGCGGCACCGCCTATTACGCGGGTCTGGTCGCCAAATACTGGTTCGAGCAGTGGGCGCGGCTGCCGGTCGAGATCGACGTCGCCTCCGAGTTCCGCTACCGCGAGCCGCCGCTGCCGAAGAACGGTCTGGCGCTGTTCGTGTCGCAGTCGGGCGAGACGGCCGACACGCTGGCGAGCCTGCGCTACTGCAAGGCGGAGGGCCAGCACACCGCCGCCGTGGTCAATGTCCCGACCTCCACGATCGCGCGCGAATCCGAGGCGATCTTCCCGACGCTCGCCGGTCCGGAGATCGGCGTCGCCTCGACCAAGGCCTTCACCTGCCAGCTCTCGGTGCTGGCGTCGCTGGCGGTCTCGGCCGGCCGGGCGCGCGGCGTCCTCTCCGCCGAGGACGAGCGCCGGCTGGTGCGCGCGCTCGGCGATCTGCCGGGGCTGATGGGGCGTGTGCTCCGGCTCGAGCCGAAGATCGAGAAGATCGCCCGTGAGATCTCCAAGGCCGAGGACGTGCTCTATCTCGGGCGCGGATCGAATTATCCGATCGCGCTCGAGGGCGCGCTGAAGCTCAAGGAGATCTCCTACATCCACGCCGAGGGCTACGCGGCGGGCGAGCTGAAGCACGGGCCGATCGCGCTCATCGACGAGACCATGCCGGTCGTCGTGATCGCGCCCCACGACAAGCTCTTCGAGAAGACCATTTCCAACATGCAGGAGGTGGCGGCGCGCGGCGGCAAGATCATCCTGATCACCGATGAGAAGGGCGCCACCGCCGCCTCGGTGCCGATCCTGGAGACGATCGTCCTGCCGGACATGCCGGCGGAAGTCGCCTCGATCGTCTATGCGCTGCCGATCCAGATGCTGGCCTATCACGCCGCCGTCTTCATGGGCACCGACGTCGATCAGCCGCGCAATCTGGCCAAGTCCGTCACCGTGGAGTGACGGACGGACCCTCCGCGACGTTCCTCTCCCGCCGTCGCCGCGCGCTCGAAATCGGGCGCCGTCGACGGCGGTGCTCGTTCGGGCGCATACCAAAGGCCGAAGGTGCCGACGGCACCCGGCCTTTGAGGAAACGCGAATTTCTCATCTGCGTCAGTGGCATGAGAAATTCGCGTCGGGAATGCCATCGGTCATTTTCAATGCCGGACGGCATCAGGTCTTGTTGATCCCGAGCCGCTTCATCTTCGACCACAGGGTCACGCGCGAGATGCCGAGGGCCTTGGCGGTGTCGACGATGCGGCCGTTGTTCTCCGCCAGCGTCGCCTCGATGGTCTGGCGTTCGGCGTCGCGCCGGGCCGCCTCGAGTTTGTGATCGGCGCTCTCCTCGAGCACCGCGACGTCGGGGAAGAGGGCGGCCGCGTCGATCTCGGGGCGGTCGGCGAGCGTCACCGCGCGGACGATGCGATTGCGCAGTTCGCGGATGTTGCCGGGCCAGTCCCAGGCGGTCAGCGCCGCCTCGGCATCGGGCGCGAAGGCGAGGTCGGCGAGGTCGGGGCGCAGGCGGGCGGCGTCGGCGAGGAGCCCGAGCGCCAGCGGCAGAATGTCCTCGCGCCGTTCGGCGAGGGCCGGCACCGCGACCTCGAACACCGCCAGACGCTGATAGACGTCGCGCCGCAGGGTGCCGTCGGCGAGAAGCTCGGCGATCGGCCGGCTGGTGGTCGCCACCACGCGGCCGGCGAAGACCTTCTCTTCGCGCGCGCCGAGCGGGCGCCACAGCCGTTCGCCGATCACTCGCGACAGGCGCGGCTGGAAATCGGCGGCGACGTCGCCGACTTCCGCCAGCAACAGCGTGCCCTCACCGACGTCGTCGAGGAGGCCGGGGTGCTCGACCCCGCCGTCGATCGCGCCGAAGAGCAGGCGTTCGCCCTCGGCGCCGGTCAGGGCGGCGCCCTCGACGGTGACGACGGGGCGGTCGGGGACGCCGGAGGCGGCGTGGAGGCGCCGCGCCAGGGTCTGTTTGCCGATCCCGGTCGGGCCGGTCAGGAGCACGTTCTCGCGGTTTGCCGCGATGCGGTCGAGCGCGGTCAGGACCCGGGCCATGGCGGCGGATCCGGCGGGCGTCTCGCGGCCGGACGGGGCGTCCTCGGTGAGGTCGCGCAGGCGCGTGACGAGCGCGCCGAGATCATAGGGCTTCAGCAGGTAGTCGCTGGCGCCGAGCCGGACCAGCCGTACCGCCTGTTCGACGTCGCCGAAGGCGGTGGTGAAGATGGTCGGGGTCGGGCCGAGCCGCTCGTGTTCCGACCAGAACACGTCCTCGCCGGAGCCGTCGGGCAGGCGGATGTCGCTCACCACCGCGTCGAAGCGGGTGCGGGCGAGGGCGTCGATCGCCGCCTCGCAGGTGGTGGCGAGCGTCGGGCGCATGCCCTCCAGGGTGAGCCGGGTGACGAGGGAGGCGGCGAGGATCTCGTCGTCCTCGACGATCAGAACGGCGGGGGCACGGCTCATGACGCGGAGGCCTCCTCCTCGGCGCCGCGGCGCGCCTTCGACAGCGGCAGCGACACCTCGATCTCGGTGCCGCCGGGCGTGCGGCCGCGCGCCACGATGCGCCCGTCGAGCGAGGCGACCGCGCGCACCACCACGCCGAGGCCGATGCCGCGCTCGGTGGTGTCGACCCAGGCGAGGTCGAGCGCGTTGAGCCGTTCGGTGAATTCCGGCTTCAGCCCGATCCCGTCGTCGGTGATGCGGATCAGGCCGCGCCCGCCGCGCCGCGCCACCGAGACCGTGACGACGCCGCCCGAGCCGGCGGCGGCGAGGGCGTTGATCGCCAGATTGAGCACGATCTGACGCACGATCGCGGCGTCGACCGCCCAGTCGTGGCCGACGTCGGCGCTCCATTGCAGGCGTGTGTTCTGGCGCTCGGCGAGCGGCGCCAGCAGGCGCTCGAGATCGTCGAAGTCGATCGGCTTCATCGCCGCGTGGCGCGTCGAGGGGCGGTGGAGGGAGAGGGTGGTCTCGACCACCCGGGCGATCGCGCGGAGCCCACGCTCGAGCAGATCGAGCGAGGCGGCGACGGCATCGGGGTTGTCGCGGAAGCGGCGGGCGGTGTCGACCGCGTTGAGCATGCCGCTCAAGGGGTTGCGCACCTCGTGGGCGATGGTGGCGGCGAGGCGGCCGAGATCGGCGCTGCGCAGCCGTTCGGCCAACAGGAGCTGCAGCTGGCTGCGCTCGGCCGAGGCGGCGGCCATGCGATTGTATTCGACGAGCAGGCGATCGACCCGGGTCGCGGTCTCCTTGACGGTCTCGAGCGGGATCGGTCGGGGATCGCCGTCGACCGCGTCGACCAGCGCCGCCTCGAGCAACCGCAACGGCTGCAGGAGCCGGCGCATCACGAAGAAGCCGATCGCCGCCAGCAGCACGGCGAGCGCGGCGTTCAGCACGAGCGAGGTCATGTTGGCGGCGAAGCGCTCGTCGCGGATCGGCTTGACGTCGAGCTGCGCCGAGAGGACCGCGACGGCGTGGCCGCCGATCATCAGCGGACGCTGCACCCACAGGCGTCCGCGATCCTCGCTCGAGGTGAGCGAGACCTCCTCGCGGGCGGGCGGCAGTTCCGAGCGCTTCGCCGCGTCGTCGCGGGCGAGGTCGGCGAGGACCTCGCCGCCGACGGCGCGGATCACCAGACGGACCTCGCGCACGCCGTCGTGGTAGGAGGCCATCCGCTCCAACACCTTCTGGAGCTCGCTGGTGCGGCCGTTCTCGAGATGCGGGGCGACCGCCGCCGACAGGCCGTCGAGATAGACGTCGCCGATCCGCTCGACGAGCCGCGTCGTCGCGCCCTCGTGCATCAGCACCGCGACCTGGGAGGCGAGCACCGTCACCGCGAAGATCATCAGCGCGCCGACGCTCGCCGCAACGATGGTCTTGGTCGGACGCCGCCGCATGTCCTCGAACTCCGCCTCTCCGTCGAGCGCCCATGCCGACCGACGCGGCGGCGGGCTCTCGGGGAGTCGGACGTTAGCAGTCTCGTCGACCGTCTTCCATGTCGACCGGACCTGTCCCACCTCGCCGTGCCTCCTCGAACTCCAGAACAATTCTTCAGTAGACCTCGTGTATAGATCGCCACATAAAGAACATCAATCTTAAAAGCGGCGTGTTACTATGTTAAGACGCCATGTTAAGAACATTTAACATTGACTTTACTTCATCTGATTTGCGATAAGTGAATCGCGATACGTGCTTCGATCGGAGCGTGACGAGAGTCCGCGAAAGGTCGGCGACTGCTTCTTCTCCCGGGGAGGGGAGGTGGACAGCGAAACTCTCGGACCGTCGGCCCGACGGCGCGGTTCGGGTTCCAGAGGAACGGTCGGATCCATCCATGACGAGGAACTTCAACAAGGTCGCGGCGGTCGCCCTGGCGAGCGCCTTCGTGTTCACCGCCGGCGCGGCCGTCGCGGCGCAGCGTCAGCTCGCGCAGGTCGGCGCGTGGCGCGCGATCGTCGCCGACCAGGGTGCCGGGCGGGTCTGTTTCGTGATCGCCTCGCCGAAGGAGCGCCTGCCGGCGACCCTGAAGCGCGACCCGGGCTTCGCCTTCGTCACCAAGCGCGGCGGCAGCTGGGAGATCTCGTTCGACTTCGGTTATCGCCTCGCCCAGACGCAGCATTCGCTGCAGATCGGCGCGAGCGCGCACAAGCTCTTCTCCAAGGGGTCGGCCGCCTGGCTCGCCACCGACGTCGAGGAACGCCGGGTGGTCGAGGAGATGAAGGCGGGGCAGGAGATGCAGGTCTCCGCCAAGTCCGGTCGCGGCAACGACACGACCGACGTCTACGATCTCGCCGGCTTCACCGCGGCGACCGCGGCGGTCGACAAGGAGTGTGGGCGATGATGCTCGATTGGGAGGCGTCGCGGTCTTTGCATCCGCCGTTGCGCGAGGCGATCGCCGGGCTCTTGGCCGATCCGCGCCGCAAGGCCTTCTTCATCGACTTCGACGGCACCCTGGTCGACATCGCGCTGACGCCCGACGACGTGGTGGTACCGCGTCACCTGACCTCGTGTCTCGCCGAGCTCTCGGTCTGTCACGGCGGCGCCGTGGCGATCCTGACCGGGCGCCCGATCGCCACGGTCGACAGGTTCCTGGCGCCGCTGCGGCTGCCGGGTTGCGGTCAGCACGGGCTCGAGCTGCGCCTGCCCGACGGATCCATGACCGAGGCCCGCTCGGCGGAAGAGATCGCGCCGATCCGCGAGCGTCTCGCCGCCCTGGCGCCGGGGCTGCCCGACGGCGTCACGCTGGAGGACAAGGGCCTCGCCGTCGCCGTGCACTATCGCGGCAATCCGGCGGCGCGCGTCGCGGTCGAGGCGCTGGTCGCGGCGGCGATCGAGGGCGTCGCCGGGCCGTTCCGGGTGCGCCACGGCAAGATGGTGGTCGAGGTGACCCTCGCCGGCGCCTCGAAGGGCGCGGCGCTGCACCGTCTGATGGAGACGGCGTGCTTCTCCGGCCGGGTGCCGGTCGTCTTCGGCGACGATCTCACCGACGACGAGGCCTTCCTGGCGGCGCGCGCCTTCGGCGGCGTCTCGTTCCAGGTCGGCGCGCGTCCGGGCCATGCGGCCGACTTCGAGGTCGGCGGCATCGCCGACGTCCATTGGTTGATCCGCGATTTCGCCGTCGAGCGGACGGCGTTGCGAAAGGAGGCCGTATGAAGAATTCCCTCGATCTGGCCGTGCTCGGTAACTGTGAGATCGCGGCCTTGGTCGATGCCGATGCCACCATCGTGTGGTGCTGCCTGCCGCGTTTCGACGGCGATCCGCTGTTCCATGCGCTGGTGGCCGGTTCTCGGGCGGAGGACGGGTCCTTCGCCATCGACGTCGCGGACAAATTGTCGACCCGACGCCGCTATCTCACCAACACCGCCATTCTCGAGACCGACATCGCCTCGGCGACCGGGATCGTCCGGATCACCGATCACGTCCCGCGCTATCAGCACTGGGGGCGGATCCTGCGTCCGTCGATGATCGTCCGGCGCATCGAGCCGATCTCGGGTCAGCCGCAGATCACCATCCGCATGCGGCCCCTGACCGATTGGGGCCGGCGCCGGCCCGACCGCACGCGCGGCTCCAACCATGTCCGCTATCTGCTCGAGGATCAGGTGGTGCGCCTCACCACCACGGTGCCGGCGGAGTTCATCGATCGCGAGATCACCTTCGTGCTCGACCGGCCGCACGTGCTGGTGCTCGGTCCCGACGAGGCGATCGTCGAGGAGCTGATGGAATTCGAGCGCCGCTCGCGCGAATGCACCCACGACTACTGGACGACCTGGACGCGGGGCCTGGCGCTGCCGTTCGAATGGCAGGACGTGGTGGTGCGCTCGGCGATCACGCTGAAGCTCTGCGCCTACGAGCAGTCGGGCGGCATCGTCGCGGCGCTGACCACCTCGATCCCGGAATACGGCTCGCCCGGCCGCAACTGGGACTATCGCTTCTGCTGGCTGCGCGACGCCTTCTTCTCGGTCCAGGCGCTCAACCGTCTCGGCGCCACCGCCGTGATGGAGAACTTCATGGGCTGGGTGAAGAACGTGGTGGCGCGCTCGCCCTCCGGCTATCTCCAGCCGCTCTACGGGCTCACCTTCGAGAGCCGGCTCGAGGAGCGCGAGGTGAAGGAACTGCCCGGCTACCGCGACCTCGGTCCGGTCCGGGTCGGCAACGGCGCCTATTCGCAGGTCCAGAACGACAGTTACGGCTCGGTGGTGCTGGCGCTCGCCCAGAGTTTCTGGGACACGCGCCTGACCCATCGCGGCGACCACCACCTCTTCGCCATGCTGGAACCGCTCGGCGAACAGGCGATGCGCCGCTGGAACGAGCCCGACGCGGGCGTCTGGGAATATCGCGGCCGGCAGTCGGTCCACACCCATTCGGCGGTGATGTGCTGGGCGGCCTGCGACCGCCTCGCCCGCATCGCCGATCATCTCGGTCTCGCCGATCGCGCCGCCAAGTGGCGCGCCTCGGCCGACTACATCCACGAGGGCATCGTCAAGGAGGCCTGGAACGAGGAACTGAACTCCTTCGCCTCGTGTTTCGGCGGCAAGGACGTCGACGCCAGTCTGCTGCTCCTCGCCGATCTCGGCTTCGTGGCGCCGCGCGACCCGATGGCGCTCGGCACGCTGGCGGAGGTCGAACGCCGCCTGCGCCACGGCAATCATCTCTATCGCTACGCCGGAGAGGACGACTTCGGCGAACCGGAATCCGCCTTCAACATCTGCACCCTGTGGCTCGCCGAGACCTTGGCGCGGGTCGGTCGCGAGGAGGAGGCCCGCGAGGTCTTCGCCTCGGTCCTGGCCGTCCGCAACGACGTCGGCCTCCTCTCGGAAGGTGTCGAACTCGAAACCGGAGAGCTCTGGGGCAATTTCCCGCAAACTTATTCGATGGTCGGGCTCATTCGCTGCGCCCGGCGATTGTCGAAATCATGGGAGGATGCGTTTTGAGCCGGCTCGTCGTCGTATCGAACCGCGTTCCGAACCCCGCCAACAGCCGCACGCGCGCGGGCGGTCTGGCGGTGGCCTTGGAACAGGCGTTGAAGCAGCGCGGGGGCGTGTGGCTCGGATGGTCCGGCGAGGCGGTCGCCGAGCCCGATCCGACCCCGACGCTCCATGCCGCCGGCAACGTCTCCTACGCCTATCTCGATCTGACCCCGGACGACGTCCAGGAGTATTACAACGGCTATTCCAACCGCGCCCTGTGGCCGCTGATGCACACGCGGCTCGATCTGACCGAGTTCGCGCGGAAGGATCTCGCCTCCTATCTCGACGTCAACCGCCGTTTCGCCACGGCGCTCGCGGCGATGGTGCGCGAGGACGACATCATCTGGGTCCACGACTACCACATGATCCCGCTCGCCTCGGAGCTGCGGCGGCTGGGGCTGAAGAACCGCATCGGCTATTTCCATCACATCCCCTGGCCGGCGCCGGACATCCTGACCGCGCTGCCGCGCCACGACGATCTGGTGCGCGCGCTCCTGCAGTTCGATCTGGTCGGGCTCCAGACCGAGGCGGACGCCGACAATCTCTTCGCCTATCTGACCCGTGAATACGGGCTGCGCTCGAACGGTCGCGGCATCGTCGGTTGGGACGACAAGACGACCCGCATCGCCCATTTCCCGATCGGCATCGAGACGGAGGGCTTCGCCAAGCGGGCGCGGCGGGCCGGCAAGGCCTCGTTCGTGCGCGAGATCACCGAGAGCCTGATGGGGCGCAAGATGATCATCGGCGTCGACCGGCTCGACTATTCCAAGGGCGTGCCGGAGCGGATGGCGGCCTTCGAGAAGCTGATCGAGAGCGACGCCGACTGGATCAACAAGGTCACCTATCTCCAGATCACCCCGCGCAGCCGCTCCGAGGTGCCGGAATACGCCGACATCGAGCGCTCGGTCTCGGAGACCGCCGGCCGCGTCAACGGGCGCTTCGGCGAGGCCAACTGGACGCCGATCCGCTACGTCAACCGCTCCTACGGCCGCACCGCGCTCGCCGGGCTCTACCGCGCCGCCGCCGTCGGTCTCGTCACGCCGTTCCGCGACGGGATGAACCTCGTCGCCAAGGAATACGTGGCGGCGCAGGACCCGGAGGACCCCGGCGTCCTCGTGCTGTCGCGCTTCGCCGGCGCGGCGGCCGAACTGCACGGCGCCCTCTTGGTCAACCCCTACGACGGAGAGGGTGTCGCCAAGTCGATCGGCGCCGCGCTGGTGATGCCGCTCGAGGAGCGCCGCGCCCGCTGGCGCGAGATGTGGGCCAGCCTCGTCGAGAATCCCGTCGACGTCTGGGCCACGCGATTCCTCTCGGCCCTCGAGGACAGCCCCCCGAGCCTCGCGAGCCGTCTCCTCGGCTTCATGAAGTCGGCGGACAATCGGTTCGTGACGTCTCGAGGACGAGAGGCGCTCACCGCCCTGTGGTGAGCGCCCGCCCGCTCCGATGCCTCCTCGTCGCATCGGAGCGGGCGGGATCCACCCGTGAGACACGCTGCCGCAGCGACCATGAAACACGTTCGATATCGACGGAGATGATCCATGTCTTTTCAGCAACTGTCCGACCGCCTCACCGATCTCCTCGGCGTCGACGTCGGCGTAACCTATGACGATCACGACAATCCCTCGCAGATCCGCCTCTATCGCCCCGATCCGATCGCCGACGGCCTGGTCCAGGATGCGATCGGCCGGGCGCGACAGGAATTTCCCGAGGAGATGCGCACGATTTCCGCCGTGCTCATCTCCTTCGAGGATGCGCTCGGACCGACCCGCCGTCGCGTGACGGTCGATTGAGGTCCGATCCGCGTCCCCTCCGGCCGCGTCGCCGGATCGCACCGTCCTCGGTCCACGAGTGAGGTAGCGCCGCCGAACCGATCCGTCGTCGACGGGTGCGAAGAAGAGCGGTGCCCATGGTGCGAACCGAGGCGATGGGGGAGGGCGCGGCGCGGAAGGGTGGTGGACGACGGCCTTCCCGACGGAGGACCGCCGTCCGCCGCTCGATTCGCCGTTCGTCGTCGTCGATACGAACAGACGTTGCCGGATCCTCCGGGACATGCTTTGTGACGGAGCGACAGGGTCTTCGATCGGAAGATCGCCGCCGTTCGGGACGACGAGCATGACTTGGGAGGACAAACCGGCCTCGGTGCGCCGCGCCGCCGGTTTTTCGGTGCACATCTTCACCGCCTCGGGCGGGGCCGTGGCGCTGCTCGCGCTCTATGCGGCGATCGAGCGCGACTTCGCCGCCTGTTTCGCCTGGCTCGGCCTCGCGCTCTTCATCGACGGCATCGACGGCACGCTCGCCCGCGCCGCCAAGGTCACGGAGACGGCGGCCCGCATCGACGGCGTCGTGCTCGATCTCGTCGTCGACTTCCTCACCTATGTGCTGGTGCCGGTGATCGCGCTGTGGCGCTCCGACCTGATGCCGACGCCGGTTTCGTTCTGGCTCGGGCTCGTCGTCACGCTCGCCTCGACGCTCTATTTCGCCGACAACGCGATGAAGACCCGCGACTATTGGTTCCGCGGCTTTCCGGCGCTGTGGAACGTGGCGGTGCTCTATCTCTTCGTGCTGCGGCTGCCGTGGCCGGCGAGCGCGGCGATCCTGGTCGTCGGCACGGCGGCGATGTTCGCCCCCGTCGTCTTCGTCCATCCGTTGCGAGTGAAGAAGCTGCGGGTCGTCACCATCGCCGTGACGATGGCGTGGTTCGCGCTCGCGGCGGCGGCGATCGTCGCCGATCTCCACGTCGGCTGGCCGATCAAGGCCGGGTTCCTGGCCGTCGGCCTCTATTTCCTCGCCTTGCCCTTCGCGCGCCATTCGCCCTGGGCCGACGACTGAGACCGAGGCCTCCGTCGAACGTTCGGCAGCGTTGCGCCGAGCGATTTGGTCGCGCGTCGTTTCGGCATAAGGTCCGAGGGTCTCGGGCGCCCGGCGGCGCCCCTTTCCGATTCCTCCAGTCCAAGGGACACCGCGCTCCATGACCCATGCGCCGAATTCCCCCGAAGCCCGCGACGTCGCGCATCACCTCCACGGCTACACCAACGCGATTCGCCACGAGGAGATCGGCCCCCTGGTGATCGAGCGTGGCGACGGCATCTACGTCCACGACATCCACGGCAAGCGCTACATCGAGGCGATGGCGGGCCTGTGGAGCGTCGGCGTCGGCTTCTCCGAGCCGCGTCTGGTCGCCGCCGCGACCCGCCAGATGGAGCGGCTGCCCTACTATCACACCTTCGGCCACAAGGCTCAGGGGCCGGTCATCGACCTCGCCGAGAAGCTGATCTCGCTGGCGCCGGTGCCGATGTCGAAAGTGTTCTTCACCAACTCCGGCTCGGAAGCCAACGACACGGTGATGAAGCTGCTGCGCTACCGCGCCAACGCCATGGGCGAGCCGCAGCGCAAGAAGTTCATCTCGCGGGTCAAGGGCTATCACGGCGTCACGCTCGCCTCGGCGAGCCTCACCGGCCTCGTCAACAACCATCGCTCCTTCGATCTGCCGATCGAGGGCGTGTTCCACACGACCGCGCCCCATTATTGGCGCGAGGGCCGTCCCGGCGAGAGCGAGGAGGCGTTCGCGACGCGCTGCGCCGAGGATCTCGAGGCGCTGATCCTGCGCGAGGGGCCGGAGACGATCGCGGCGATGTTCGCCGAGCCGGTGATGGGCGCCGGCGGCGTGATCGTCCCGCCCGCGACCTATTGGGAGAAGGTCCAGCCGGTGCTGGCGAAATACGGCATCCTGCTGGTCGCCGACGAGGTCATCTGCGGCTTCGGCCGCACCGGCAATCTCTGGGGCTCGCAGACCTACGGCATGAAGCCGAACGTGCTGGTGTGTTCCAAGCAGCTCTCCTCGTCCTATCTGCCGATCTCGGCGCTGATGATCGACGAGAGCGTCTATCGGCCGATCGCCGAGGAGAGCGGACGCATCGGCACGCTCGGTCACGGCTTCACCGCCGGTGGGCATCCGGTCGCGGCGGCGGTGGCGCTCGAGAATCTGGCGATCATCGAGGAGCGTGGGCTGGTGGCGAACGCCGCCAAGGTCGGCGCGCGTCTCCAGAGCCGGCTGCGCGCGCTCGAGAGCCATCCGCTGGTCGGCGAGGTGCGCGGCGTCGCGCTGATCGCGGCGGTGGAACTCGTCACCGACAAGGCGGCCAAGACGGCGCTCGATCCGGCCGGCAAGCTCGGGGCGCTGGTCGCCGGGATCATGCAGGAGAAGGGCGTGATCAGCCGGGCGATGGGCGATGCGATCGCCTTCTGTCCGCCGCTGATCATCACCGAGGCGCAGGTCGACGAGCTCGTCGATCTGTTCCGCGCCTCGCTCGACGAGGCGGCCGCCTCAGTGGGGCTCTGAGCGTTCGGTGACGACCGCCGGCCGCACGTCCGGGTAACGGACCTTGCGTCGATTGCGCCGGCCGCCGAGGGCGAGCCGGTAGCGATCGACGACGCCCTTGGCGATCTCGGTCCAATCGAAGTCGGCGCCGCGCGCGAGCGCGGCCCGGCTCATCTTCGCATGGGCTTCGTCGTCGATCAGAAGACGCGTGATGTGGGCGGCGAAGCCCTCGACGTCGCCGTGGTCGACGAGGTGCCCGGCGCCGCTGGTGCCGATCACGTCGGGAATGCCGCCGACCCGGGTCGCGACGATCGGCAGGCCGACCGCCATCGCCTCGCAGAGGGCGATCCCTTGCGATTCCTCCTCGGAATGCAGGGCGAAGACGCGCGCGCCGGCGAGCGCCGCGAGCACCTCCTCACGCGACAGGTCGGCGCGGATCGCCACCCGCTCGGCGACGCCGAGCCGCGCGGCGAGGGCGTGCAATTCGTCGAGATGGTCCTTCGAGGTCAGCGAGCCGACCACCACGAGACGCGCCTCGGGCACGCGCTCGAGCACGCGGGCGAAGGCGGCGATGGTGCGATCGTGACCTTTGCGCGGGTGGATGACGCCGAGCGCCAGCACCACCGGCGCGCTGCGGTCGTCCGAGCGGGCCGCCGCCAGTTCCTCGAGGAAGATGCCCTGGGGCAGGGCGGCCGGCTCGGCCCGGGTGTTGGCGGCGATCTCGCGCGCCACATAGGGCGTGTCGACGATCAGATCGGTCGCCAGACGCAGCTGCAGGCGTTCGCAGGCGGTATAGAGCCAATGCCGGGCCCGGGCGGCGAGGCAGGGCGCGCGGCGCCAGGCCTCCAGCGTCTCCTTCTCGGTGATGCCATGCAACGTCCACACGATCGGGATCCGGCGCAGGCGGCAGGCGGCGAGCACGGCGAGTTCGAAGAGGCCGGAGCCGTGCAGATGCACGACCGCGTTCGGCGAGCGTCGCATCAGGCGCAGGATCGCCGGGACGTGCAGGACGGTGGAGATCATCAGACGATAGGGCGCGGTGAGATGGATCACCTCGATGCCGCGCATCCGGGTGCGCACGACGGCGCCGCCGACCCGGCGGGGCGTCGCCACGACCCTGAGGCCGTCGACGTCGCGGGTCTCGCCGAGCGTCCGGCACAGGCCGTAGACCGAGGCCTGAACCCCGCCCTCGATGCGTTGCTCCTCGGTCGGGAAAGGGCCGATCATCAAGATGTCGAGGCCGCTCATCACATCTTCCGCCGCTCTGCGTCGCACCCTTCCGGTGCCCTTCTCGTCGAGACGTCGAGCCCCGAACACACGACGAGACGCCGGCCATGGGACAGGCCACGTCTCACCGCGTCATCTTAACGGTGCGGGGGGAGGGGCGGAACTCGAGGAAACGTCAACCTTGATTCTTCGTTAACGCCGCCGCGCGGGCGACGCCGGCAGGGTGACGACCTCGCCGGCGCGCAGCGCGAGCGTCTCGCCCGGCACCAGCTCGCGCCATTCCTCGTCGCGGGTGAGGGGGCGGGTCGCGACGACGGAGACGACGTCGTTCGGCGTGGTCTCGGCCGCGAAGTCGACCTGGAGATCCTCGTCGAGCAGGGTCGCCCGGCCGAAGGGCGCGCGCCGCGTCACCACCGAGAGGCGCTTGCCGCAATGGGCATAGAGCGTGCGTCCGTCGCTGAGCAGGGCGTTGAAGACGCCGAGGTCTCCGAGGCGGCGGAAGAGCGCGGGCAGGGCGGCGTCGAGGCGGCGCGGCGTGGGCAGGGCGCTCCAGCGCGCCTCGAGTTCGCCGAGGAGCCAGCAGAAGGCGTGTTCGCTGTCGGTGGTGCCGATCGGGCGATGGCGGCCGAGCGGCAGGCGCTTGACCCCGGCGAGCTGGCCGTTGTGGGCGAAGCTCCACGGCCGGCCCCACAATTCGCGGCCGAAGGGGTGGGTGTTCTCGAGCGCCACGCGGCCGCGATTGGCGCGGCGGACATGGGCGACGACGATGCGGCTCTTGATCGGATAGGCGCGGAGCAGCCGCGCCAGATCCGACCGCGCGCTCGGTTCGGGATCATGAAAGGTGCGGCAGCCGCGTCCCTCGTAGAAGCCGATGCCCCAACCGTCGGCGTGCGGCCCCGTCTCGCCGCCGCGCCGGGCGAGGCCGGCGAAGGAGAAGCGGATGTCGGTCGGCACGTTGGCGCTCATTCCGAGGAGTTCGCACATCGATCGGTCCATGGGTCGAGAGGGACGCCGCCGACTAAAGCGATCCGGGCGCCGGCTCGCCAGCCAGGGAATTGCGTTCGGCCATCCGGCAAAGAGAAAATTTTGCTCCGGAACGGCGCCCATTCGGGGGTGAGGAGAAAATGGGCGCGCGCCGCGCAATCGCTTGCAGGAATGCGAGATCGGCGGCATTCCTTTCACGGCGAAGGGCAGATCTGGATGAAATATCTCTCGATATGCCGATCTTGCACGAAATAATGCCGAATATGAGTTCAAGTCGGATGAAATAGGAAGCCTTATCCCGTAATTTCAGGAAATCCTTCTCGTATCGAGGGTGAGGGGGATCCCCAATGGACGCGCTGCATCTCGGACTTCTTCTCTCCGGTTCGGTGGCCGCCGGGGTGGTCAACGCCCTCGCCGGCGGCGGGTCGCTGGTGACGCTGCCGATCCTGCTCGGTCTCGGTCTGCCGCCGGTCTCCGCCAACGCCACCAACGCGGTCGCCGCCTGGGCGGGACTGATCGGCGGCAGCCTGCGCTACGCGCCGACCCTCGCCCCGCATCGCCGCACCGTCGGTTGGTTCGCGGTGATCTCGACGCTGGGCGGGGCGATCGGCGGCGCCCTGATGCTGGCGACGCCGCGCGCGCTGCTCCATGCGGCGATGCCGTGGCTCGTCCTCGTCGCCACGCTGACCTTCCTGCTCGCGCCCTACATCCATCAGGCGGTGCGCGGCAAGGAGGCGTGGGATCTCGATCGCACCGGCGATCTCGCCGGCTGGCGCGGCGTCGTCCATTTTCTGGTGTCGATCGCGACCGGCTATTTCAATCCCGCCGGCGGGGTGATGATGGTCGCCGCCTTCCACGGCTACGGCCTGACCGATCTGCGCTTCGCCAATGGTCTCAAGATCGTGCTCGGCATGACGATGACCGGGGCCTCGGTGGCGGTCTTCGTGCTGGCCGGTGCGGTGATCTGGCCGATCGCGCTGCTGATGGTCGCCGGAACGATCCTCGGCGGCTGGCTCGGCGCCAGTCTGGCGCTGCGGGTCGATCGTCGCTGGCTCCGGGGGTTCGTCCTCGCCTGGGGCGGGATGATGTCGGTCGCCTTCCTGGTGCCGGCGTGAGGCGCGGCGCGGGCGATCTCGCTCTGGACGCGGGTCGGCCGGCACCCTAGTCTTCCCGCGTCACCCGAGGCGGCGACGAGGAGGATGCGACTCATGAACCTTCGCGACGTTCTGGTTCACCTCGATTCGAGCCCGCGCTGCCGCAGCCGTCTCGATCTCGCCGTCTCCATCGCCGCCACCGACGGGGCGCGTCTCGTCGGCCTCTTCGCCGAGGTCGCGCCGCCGCAGCAGGTCGGCGTGGTGGCGAGCTGGCCGAGCGCCGACTATGCCGCCGCGGCCGCCGCGTCGCGCGAGCTCTTCGCCGAGGCGACCTCCGTCCTCGGCGCCGCCGCCGTCTGGATCGACGCCAATCGCGGCAGCGAGATGGAGGTGACCGGACGGGTGGTCGACTTCTCCCGTCTCTCCGATCTGGTGATTCTCGGTCAACCGCCGGAAGAGGGCGGGCGGACGCCGACCGATCTTCCCGAAAACGTGATTCTCTCCTGCGGCCGTCCGGTGCTGATGGTGCCGCACTCGGGGACCTGGACGACGATCGGCGAGCGGCCGCTCTTCGCCTGGACCAACGGTCGGGCCGCGGCTCGGGCGCTCGCCGACTCGCTCCAGCTGGTGCGCGCCGACGCCGACGCGCTGATCGTCGAGGGCGCGCCGCGCGGCGCCCCGCCGGACGAGATGATCGCGCCGCTGGTCGCGCATCTGGCGACGCACGGGGTGCGGGCGCTGCATCGCGTCGTGGTGATCGAGGAGGTCCGTCTGATGGACACGCTGCTCAATCAGGCGGCCGATCATTCGGCCGATCTGATGGCCGTCGGCGCCTTCGAGCACGCGGGCTTTCCCTATGTCGGACGAGGCTCGGGGACGCGCTGGCTGTTGCGGCACATGACCGTGCCGATTCTCTTCTCTCACTGACGCCCGGGCGGATACGGCCGGCGTCACGGCGCCGGAAAAGCCGAAAGCCGCCGTTCCCAGAGGGAACGAGCGGCTTTCGTGGCTTCTCGTGAGAGAAGATGGCGGGAGTGACGGGGCTCGAACCCGCGACCTCCGGCGTGACAGGCCGGCACTCTAACCGACTGAGCTACACCCCCGCGTCTCGCCGCCAGGGGCTGACCCCGTCGGCGATGGCGCTCGTTTAAGGCCCTCGACGAAGCGTGTCAAGCGGGTGACGAAAAGGAGGTTTCGCCACGAGGGGGCGGCTCTGTGGATAACCGCCCGGTGGACGGGCGCGCCGGCCGCGCTCCGCCACGACTTTCACGGGATCGTGCCCGGCGAGCGAAATTTCTTCGGATCGGAGGGCCGGCGCGGGTCGGCGCGGCGAGGGGGAAGCGATCGGCGCGACCCCGTCCGAAAGGATCGGGAAATCATCTCGCGGCTTCCACGGTGCGGTGCGGCGACGCGACCGGGTCTTCCGACCAAAGAGCCTTTCCAAGGTGCTTGCGTCGGTGGTTGGGGTGGGCTAAGCGTGCCTCGTGACGAGACGTCGCACCCGACGTCGTCGTCGTGCCGCCGCCCCGGGGACCCCGTGAGATCGACGCATCGGCGTCCGTTTCCAGGGTGGGCGTGGCGGCGAGAGAAGACCGCGAGGCGCAACGAGGCGCCGCGGCCGTTCGGATCGGGGGAGAGGAACGGGATCGCCATGCAAGGCCTGCTCAGCGAATACCTGCCGATCGTCGTCTTCATCGCGCTCGGTGCCGTCATCGGCCTCGCGCTTCTGGTCGCGCCGTTCCTGGTCGCCTACAAGAAGCCCGACCCCGAGAAGCTCTCGGCCTACGAATGCGGCTTCAACGCCTTCGACGACGCCCGCATGAAGTTCGACGTCCGCTTCTATCTGGTGTCCATCCTCTTCATCATCTTCGACCTGGAAGTGGCCTTCCTGTTCCCGTGGGCGGTCGCCTTCGGCAAGCTCGGCTGGCTCGGCTTCGGCTCGATGATGATGTTCCTCGGCGTGCTGACGATCGGCTTCGTCTACGAGTGGAAGAAGGGAGCCCTGGAATGGGATTGATCCAGCAACCCGGTCCCCTCGTGGCTCCGAGCCCGAAGGGAATCATCGATCCCAAGACGGGTGAGCCCGTCGGCGCGAACGATCCGTTCTTCATGAACATCAACGACGAGCTGGCCGACAAGGGCTTCCTCGTCACCGCCACCGACGAACTCATCAACTGGGCCCGCACCGGCTCGTTGATGTGGATGACGTTCGGTCTGGCCTGTTGCGCGGTCGAGATGATGCAGCTCTCGATGCCGCGCTACGACGTCGAGCGCTTCGGCTTCGCGCCGCGCGCCTCGCCGCGCCAGTCCGACGTGATGATCGTCGCCGGCACGCTGACCAACAAGATGGCGCCCGCTCTGCGCAAGGTCTACGACCAGATGCCCGAGCCGCGTTACGTCATCTCGATGGGCTCCTGCGCCAACGGCGGCGGCTACTATCACTATTCCTATTCGGTGGTGCGCGGCTGCGACCGCGTGGTTCCGGTCGACGTCTACGTCCCCGGGTGCCCGCCGACCGCCGAGGCGCTGCTCTACGGCGTGCTTCTGCTGCAGAAGAAGATCCGCCGCACCGGCACCATCGAGCGCTGAGGCGCGGGTGGGTCACATGTGAGCGTCGGTCCGCCGGCGCGGGGAAGAAGGGTCAGGCAAGCGATGGCGCACACGCTCCAGTCTCTCGGCGAGACGATCGCGGCGAAGCTCGAAGGCAAGCTCGAGGGCTGGTCCGTCGGCGTCGACATGGTGACGCTCGAGGTGGCGCCCGAGGCGCTGCTCGACGTGCTCTCGACCCTGCGCGACGACGGCGACTTGAAGTTCGTCAATTTCACCGACGTCTGCGGCGTGGATTATCCGGCGCGCGAGAAGCGGTTCGACGTGGTGCATCACCTGATGTCGCCGACGCTGAACATGCGCGTGCGCATCCGCGTGCAGACCGACGAGGTGACGCCGGTCCCCTCCGCCACCGGGCTCTTCCCCGGCGCCGACTGGTTCGAGCGGGAGGCCTACGACATGTACGGCATCCTGTTCTCGGGCCATCACGACCTGCGCCGGATCCTGACCGACTACGGCTTCGACGGCCATCCGCTCAGGAAGGACTTCCCCACCTCCGGTTTCGTCGAGGTTCGCTACGACGAGGTCGAGAAGCGGGTGATCTACGAGCCGGTGAAGCTCGCCCAGGAATTCCGGAACTTCGACTTCCTCTCGCCCTGGGAGGGACCCGACCACGTCCTGCCCGGCGACGAGAAGGCGAAGACCAACTGATCGATCGGCGGCCGTCGCGGCCGTCGCATGAGAACGCTTCCCCGAAAGGGGCAAGGACTTGGGAAACGAGGGACCGCGCATGGGCGCCGAAGCGACCGTTCGGAACTTCAACATCAACTTCGGCCCGCAGCATCCGGCGGCCCACGGCGTGTTGCGCCTGGTCCTCGAGCTCGACGGCGAAGTCGTGACGCGCGTCGATCCGCACATCGGCCTCCTGCATCGCGGCACCGAGAAGCTGATCGAATCCAAGACCTATGCCCAGGCGACGCCCTATTTCGACCGGCTCGACTACTGCGCGCCGATGAATCAGGAGCATGCCTTCTGCCTCGCCGCCGAAAAGCTGATCGGGCTCGAGGTGCCGAAGCGCGGGCAGTTGATCCGCGTGCTCTATTCGGAGATCGGCCGTCTCCTCTCGCACATCCTCAACGTGACGACCCAGGCGATGGACGTCGGCGCGCTGACCCCGCCGCTGTGGGGCTTCGAGGAGCGCGAGAAGCTGATGATCTTCTACGAGCGCGCCTGCGGCGCTCGCATGCACGCGAACTATTTCCGCGTCGGCGGCGTCCATCAGGACCTGCCCGAGGCGCTGCTGGTCGACATCGGCAAGTTCTGCGAGACCTTCCCGAAGGTGCTCGACGATCTCGAGAGCCTCCTCACCGAGAACCGCATCTTCAAGCAGCGCAACGTCGACATCGGCGTCGTCAGCCTCGACGACGCCTGGAAGTGGGCGATGTCGGGCGTGATGGTGCGCGGCTCGGGCGCCAAGTGGGATCTGCGCAAGGCGCAGCCCTACGAGTGCTACGACGAGATGGAGTTCGATCTCGCCATCGGCAAGAACGGCGACTGCTACGATCGCTATCTGATCCGCATGTTCGAGATGCGTCAGTCGACCAAGATCATGAAGCAGTGCGTCGAGCGTCTGCTCGGCAAGGACCGTTTCGGCCCGGTGTCGTCGGCGACCCACAAGGTGGTGCCGCCCAAGCGTGGCGAGATGAAGCGCTCGATGGAGGCGCTGATCCACCACTTCAAGCTCTATACCGAGGGCTTCCACGTGCCCGCGGGCGAGGTCTATGCCGCCGTCGAGGCGCCCAAGGGCGAATTCGGCGTCTACCTCGTCTCGGACGGCACCAACAAGCCCTATCGCTGCAAGATCCGGGCGCCCGGCTTCGCACATCTGCAGGCGATGGACTTCCTCAACCGGGGTCACATGCTCGCCGACGTGGCGGCGATCCTGGGTTCGATCGACATCGTGTTCGGCGAGGTCGATCGGTGAAGGAGATCGGTTGTCCCCACCACGGGTCCCAGCCGCCCGCCGTCGTCTGCACCGCCGTCAGGGCGGCCCTCGACGACGGCGAGGTCCACGGGTTCCACTGGTGGGAAGACGATCACGGAATTCCTTGCGCGCTGTGTGACGACTGCGCCGAGGCGATGGACTCCGACGCGGAACGACCCCACGCCCTCGAGGTGATCTGCGGGGCCTGTTTCGAGTCGATCTGGAACATGAACGATCAGCCGCCGAGGATTTCATGAGCGTCCGTAGGCTCGCCCCTGCCGAGGTCCAACCGGCCTCCTTCGCCTTCTCGCCCGAGAACGAAACCTGGGCGCAGATGGTGTTGACCCGTTATCCCGCCGGCAAACAGGCCTCGGCGGTGATCCCCTTCCTGATGCGCGCGCAGGATCAGGAGGGTTGGGTCTCCAAGGCGGCGATCGAGACGATCGCCGATCGGCTCGGCATGAAGCACATCCGCGTGCTCGAGGTCGCGACTTTCTACACCCAGTTTCAGCTGGGGCCGGTCGGCTCGGTCGCGCACGTCCAGGTCTGCGGCACGACGCCGTGCATGCTGCGCGGCTCCGACGAGATCCTCCACGTTTGCAAGAACCGCATCGCGCCGCATGCGCACGAGCTGTCGGCGGACGGCAAGTTCTCGTGGGAAGAGGTCGAGTGCCTCGGCGCCTGCGTCAACGCCCCGATGGTGGCGGTCTTCTCCGACACCTACGAGGACCTGACCAAGGAGAGCTTCGAGGCGCTGCTCGACGGGTTCGAGCGCGGCGAGACCCCGAAGCCCGGCCCGCAGAACGGCCGCACCGGCTGCGAGGCCGAGGGCGGCGCCACCACGCTGAACGATCCGGGGCTCTACGACGGGACCTACCGGGTCAACATCGTGACCGGCGGCGGAAAGTGAGTTTCGCGTCGCTTCTCTCCGTCGGGGGAGGAGCGGGGGAGAGGGTCCGGCCTTCGGGTCGGGCGGTGCCGAGAGGCGAGTGGGAAGAGACCGATGCTCCACGACAAGGACCGCATCTTCACCAACATCTACGGCTTTCAGGACAAGAGCCTGAAGGGCGCGATGTCGCGTGGCCTCTGGGACGGCACCAAGCAGATCCTGGAGATGGGTCGCGACTGGATCATCGACCAGATGAAGGCCTCGGGCCTCCGGGGCCGTGGCGGCGCCGGCTTCCCGACCGGCCTCAAGTGGTCGTTCATGCCCAAGGTCAACGACGGCCGTCCCCATTATCTGGTGGTCAACGCCGACGAATCGGAGCCCGGTACCTGCAAGGACCGCGAGATCCTGCGCAACGACCCGCATCACCTGATCGAAGGCTGCCTGATCGCCTCCTTCGCGATGGGCGCCCATGTCGCCTACATCTACGTGCGCGGCGAGTTCATCCGTGAGCGCGAGGCGCTCCAGCGCGCCATCGACGAGTGCTACGCGGCCGGCCTGCTCGGCCAGAACAACGTCCACGGCTATCCGTTCGACCTCTACGTCCATCACGGCGCCGGCGCCTACATCTGCGGCGAGGAGACCGCGCTGCTCGAGTCCCTCGAGGGCAAGAAGGGCCAGCCGCGCCTGAAGCCGCCGTTCCCGGCGAACGTCGGCCTCTACGGCTGCCCGACCACGGTCAACAACGTCGAATCGATCGCCGTCGCCCCGACCATCCTGCGTCGCGGCGGCGCCTGGTTCGCCGGGCTCGGCAAGCCGAACAACACCGGCACCAAGCTCTTCTGCGTCTCCGGTCACGTGAACAAGCCCGCCACCTTCGAGGAGGAGATGGGCATTCCGTTCCGCGAGATGATCGAGAAGCATTGCGGCGGCATTCGCGGCGGCTGGGACAATCTGCTCGCGGTGATCCCCGGCGGCTCGTCGGTGCCGATGGTGCCGGCGGCGCAGATGATCGACGCGCCGATGGACTTCGACACGCTGCGCGGCCTCGGCTCCGGCCTCGGCACGGCGGCGGTCATCGTCATGGACAAGTCGACCGACGTGATCCGCGCGATCGCGCGCCTCTCCTACTTCTATCGCCACGAGAGCTGCGGCCAGTGCACGCCGTGCCGCGAAGGCACCGGCTGGATGTGGCGGGTGATGGAGCGCCTCGTGAAGGGCGAGGCCGAGGTCAAGGAAATCGACATGCTGTTCCAGGTGACCAAGCAGGTCGAGGGCCACACCATCTGCGCGCTCGGCGACGCGGCGGCTTGGCCGATCCAGGGTTTGATCAAGCATTTCCGCCCGGTCATCGAAGAGCGTATCGCCGCCCGCAAGGGCACGGCGCGCGTGGCGGCGGAGTGAGGAACGGGCATGGCCAAGATCAAGATCGACGGCACCGAGATCGACGTCGCCCCGGAAGCGACCCTTCTCCAGGCCTGTGAGGCGGCGGGCGCCGAAGTGCCGCGCTTCTGCTTCCACGAGCGCCTGTCGGTGGCCGGCAATTGCCGCATGTGTCTGGTCGAGGTGAAGGGCGGCCCGCCGAAGCCGACCGCCTCCTGCGCCATGGCGGTGAAGGATCTGCGGCCCGGCCCCAACGGCGAGCCGCCGGAAGTCTTCACGACCACGCCGATGGTCAAGCGCGCCCGTGAGGGCGTCATGGAATTCCTGCTGATCAACCATCCGCTCGACTGCCCGATCTGCGATCAGGGCGGCGAGTGCGATCTCCAGGATCAGGCGATGGCCTTCGGCGGCGATTCCTCGCGTTTCGCCGAGAACAAGCGCGCCGTCGAGGACAAGGACATCGGGCCGCTGGTCAAGACGGTGATGACCCGCTGCATCCAGTGCACGCGTTGCGTCCGCTTCACGGCGGAAGTGGCCGGCACCGCCGACATGGGACTGATCTCGCGCGGCGAGGACGTGGAGATCACCACCTATCTCGAGACCGCGATGGCCTCGGAGCTGCAGGGCAACATCGTCGACCTGTGCCCGGTCGGCGCGCTGACCTCCAAGCCCTACGAGTTCAAGGCCCGCCCCTGGGAGCTGACCAAGACCGAGTCGATCGACGTCATGGATGCGCTCGGCTCCAATATCCGGGTCGACGCCCGCGGCCGCGAGGTCGTCCGCATCCTGCCGCGTCTCAACGAGGACGTGAACGAGGAGTGGATCTCCGACAAGACCCGTCACGTGGTCGACGGTCTGAAGACCCAGCGTCTCGATCGCCCCTACGTGCGCGACGCCCACGGCAAGCTCGCCGCCGCGTCCTGGCCGCAGGCGCTCGGCGTCGTGGCCGAGAAGATCAAGGCGACCGCGCCGGAGAAGATCGGCATCATCGTCGGCGATCTCGCCTCGGCGGAAGAACTCTTCGCGATCAAGACGCTCGCCGCCTCGCTCGGCATCGCCTCGATCGACGCCCGCGCCGACGGCTCGTGCCTCGGCACCGGCGGCCGTGGCTCGTGGCTCTTCAACGCGACGATCGCCGGCATCGATCAGGCGGATGCGATCCTTCTGGTCGGCACCAATCCGCGCAAGGAGGCGCCCGTCCTCAACGCCCGCATCCGCAAGCGCTGGCGCAAGGGCGGCTGCCCGATCGGTGTCCTCGGCGAGGAAGCCGATCTCACCTATGCCTACAACTACCTCGGCGAGGGTCCGTCCTCGCTCGACTGGCTCGCTTCCGGCCAGAACGGCTTCCTCGACGTGCTCAAGAACGCGTCGAAGCCGCTGATCATCGTCGGCAACGGCGTCACCACCCGCCCGGACGGCGCGGCGGTGATGGCCAAGGTCGCCGAGATCGGCTTCGCGGTCGGCGCCGTCGGCAGCGAATGGAACCACTTCTCGGTCCTGCACACGGCGGCGAGCCGGGTCGCGGCGCTCGATCTGGGTGTCATCCCGGCGGCGGGCGGCAAGTCGACCAACGAGATCCTGGCGGCCTGCGCCACCGGAGAAATCGAGACGCTGATCCTGATCGGCGCCGACGAGATCGACACCTCGAATTTGGGCAAGACCTTCGTGGTCTATCTCGGCACCCACGGCGACAAGGGCGCGCATGCGGCCTCCGTGATCCTGCCGGGCGCGGCCTATACCGAGAAGTCGGGCACCTGGGTCAACACCGAGGGCCGGGTTCAGGTCGGTGCCCGCGCCGCCTTCCCCGTGGGCGAGGCCCGCGAGGACTGGGCGATCCTGCGCGCGCTCTCGGCGCTGGTGGGCAAGACCTTGCCCTTCGACAGCCTCGGCGGCCTGCGCGCGGCGATGGTCGCGGCTCATCCCACTTTCGCCGGGGTCGACGAGATCGTGCCCGCGAGCCATGAAGACGTCGCGGCGCTGACGTCGGGCGCCGGCGCGATGAGCGGGGCCGGATTCGTTTCGCCGATCGGCGACTTCTATCTGACCAACCCGATCGCGCGGGCCTCCGCGACGATGGCGGAATGCTCGGCGCTGGCGACGGCGCGGATGCGCGACGCGGCGGAATGAGGGGGAGAGCGTGATGTCCGCATTCTGGGCCGACTACCTCTGGCCTCTCATCATCATCGTCGCCGAATCGCTCGTCCTCCTGGTCGTGCTGCTGATCGGCGTCGCCTATGTCATCTACGCCGATCGCAAGATCTGGGCGGCGGTGCAGATGCGGCGCGGTCCCAACGTGGTCGGGCCCTGGGGTCTCTTGCAGTCCTTCGCGGACATGCTGAAGTTCGTCTTCAAGGAGCCGACGATCCCGTCGGGCGCCAACAAGGGCATCTTCATCTTCGCTCCGTTCTTCGCGACCATGGTGGCGCTCGCCGCCTGGGCCGTGATCCCGGTCGCCGACGGATGGGTGATCTCCGACATCAACGTCGGCATCCTCTACGTGCTGGCGATCTCCTCGCTCGGTGTCTACGGCACCATCATGGGCGGCTGGGCGTCGAACTCGAAGTATCCGTTCCTGTCGGCGCTGCGCTCGGCCGCGCAGATGGTCTCCTACGAGGTCTCGATCGGCTTCGTGATCATCACGGTGCTGCTCTGCGTCGGCTCGCTGAATCTGTCCGACGTCGTCCGCGCCCAGAGCCATGGGCTCGCCAGCGCGCTCGGCGTGCCGTGGCTGTCGTTCCTGAACTGGTACTGGCTGCCGCTGCTGCCGATGATGGTGATCTTCTTCATCTCGGCGCTGGCGGAGACCAACCGTCCGCCCTTCGATCTGGCGGAAGCGGAATCGGAACTGGTCGCCGGCTTCATGGTCGAATACGGCTCGTCGCTCTACATGCTGTTCATGCTCGCGGAATATGTCGCGATCGTGCTGCAGTGCGCGATGCTGTCGATCCTGTTCATGGGCGGGTGGGCGTCGCCGATCGATCTGCCGCCGTTCAACTGGATCCCGGGCGTGATCTGGTTCGTGCTGAAGATCCTGTTCTGGTTCTTCATGTTCGCGATGGTGAAGGCGTTCGTGCCGCGCTACCGCTACGACCAGCTGATGCGACTCGGTTGGAAGGTGTTTCTGCCCCTCTCGCTGGCCATGGTGGTCATCGTCGCGGGCGTGCTGCAGGTGACGGGCTGGGCGCCCTGAGCCGGAGAAAGGGAGAGAGAGGATGAACATCTCTCTCGCCGGTCTGATCGGCGCCTTCATGGGCGCCGTGGTCGGAGTGATCGATTTCGGCATGATCGCGGCTCTGCTGCGGCGTGCCTGGGAAAAGACGGCGGTCGTCGGCGACACGGCGCAGGCCGCCCGTCGGGAAGTGCTTCTGAAGGTGGCCTTCGTGGTCAACCTCGCGGTGTTCGTCGGACTGGGCTATTGGTTCGGCGCGACGATGGCGGGGTGACCGGGCGACCGGAACCGAGACGACCGTGGCCCCGGAGCGATTTCGGGGTGAGACGAGGGCAGGTGAGACGATGAGACTCGATCGGGCGGCGAAGTCCTTGTTGCTGAAGGAGTTCGTATCGGCGTTCTTCCTGTCGATGCGCTACTTCTTCGCGCCCAAGGCGACCTTGAACTACCCCTTCGAGAAGGGGCCGGTGAGCCCGCGTTTCCGCGGTGAGCACGCGCTGCGCCGGTATCCGAACGGCGAGGAACGCTGCATCGCCTGCAAGCTCTGCGAGGCGATCTGTCCGGCGCAGGCGATCACCATCGAGGCGGCGCCGCGCGGCAACGATCAGACGCGGCGCACCACGCGCTACGACATCGACATGGTGAAGTGCATCTATTGCGGCTTCTGCCAAGAGGCGTGTCCGGTCGATGCGATCGTCGAGGGGCCGAACTTCGAGTTCGCCACCGAGACGCGCGAGGAACTCTACTACGACAAGGCGAAACTGCTCGCCAACGGCGAACGCTGGGAGCGCGAGATCGCTCGCAACCTCCAGATGGACGCACCCTACCGCTGACGAGTAGCTCGACCGGCGATCCCGCCGGGAGAGTGATCGGGGATGACCGATGATCCAGGCCTTTTTCTTCTATCTCTTCGCGGCCGTCACCGTGGCCTCCGCCTTCGGCGTGATCTCGGCGCGCAACCCGGTGCATTCGGTGCTGTTCCTGATCCTCGCCTTCTTCAACGCGGCGGGTCTGTTCGTGCTGATGGGCGCCGAGTTCCTGGCGATGCTCTTGGTCGTCGTCTACGTCGGCGCGGTCGCGGTGCTGTTCCTCTTCGTGGTGATGATGCTCGACGTGGACTTCACCGAGCTGCGCTCGGGTCTGCTCGAGTATATGCCGATCGGCAGCGTGATCGGGCTGATCCTGCTCGCCGAACTGCTCATGGTGGTCGGCGGCTGGGCGATCGAGCCGGGCATGATCGGCCACGGCGCCTCGCCGGTGACGGCGGCGACCACCAACGTGGCGGCGATCGGCGCGGTGCTCTACACGAAGTACATCTTCTTCTTCCAGGTGGCCGGTCTGGTCCTCCTGGTGGCGATGATCGGCGCGATCGTGCTGACGCTGCGCCACAAGGCCTTCGTCAAGCGCCAGAACATCGAGGAACAGGTCGCTCGCGGCCCGGCCACCGCCATCGAGATCGTCTCGGTGGAGAGCGGCAAGGGGCTCTGAGCCCACGCGAGGGCGGGGCAGGGGCCCCGCCGACAAGGGAATTCGCCTCGAGGCTCGGCCTCGAAGTCGGGATACCTCGGACGAGACGGGGGAAGTCATGGAAATCGGCTTGTCGCACTACCTCTCGGTGGCCGCGATTCTCTTCACGCTGGGGGTGTTCGGCATCTTCCTCAACCGGAAGAACGTCATCGTCATCCTGATGTCGGTCGAACTGATCCTTCTCGCCGTCAACATCAATTTCGTGGCCTTCTCCACCGCTCTGGGTGACCTCGTCGGGCAGATCTTCGCCCTCCTGGTCCTGACGGTGGCGGCGGCCGAGGCCGCCATCGGCCTCGCCATTCTGGTCGTGTTCTTCCGGACCCGCGGTTCGATCGCGGTGGAAGACGTCAACGTGATGAAGGGTTGATCGATCCATGTTCACGGCGATCGTCTTTCTGCCTCTCCTCGGCTTCCTGATCGCGGGCGCGATGACGCTGCTCGGCCATCCGGTGGCGCCGATGGGAGCCGCCGCCCTCGGTCATGGTCACGACGACCATGGCGCGCATGGTCATGCCGCCGACGCCCATGGGCACGACGACCACGGTCACGGTCATGACGCGCATCACGCGGAAAAGCCGCTGGCGCGGCCGGCCGAACTGGTCACCTCGGGCCTCCTCCTGGTGGCGGCGGCGCTCTCGTGGGTCGCCTTCATCCAGGTCGGGCTCGGTGAGCATCACGGCGCCTTCAAGGTGAACCTGCTGCCGTTCCTCCACACCGCCGGTCTCTCGGTCGACTGGGCGATCCGCGTCGACACGCTGACCGCCGTCATGCTGGTGGTGGTCAACACGGTCTCGGCGCTCGTCCACGTCTATTCGATCGGCTACATGAGCCACGATCCGGATCGGCCGCGCTTCTTCGCCTATCTGTCGCTGTTCACCTTCGCCATGCTGATGCTGGTGACTTCCGACAATCTGGTGCAGATGTTCTTCGGCTGGGAAGGTGTCGGTCTCGCCTCCTATCTGCTGATCGGCTTCTGGTTCCAGAAGCCCTCGGCGAACGCGGCGGCGATCAAGGCCTTCGTGGTCAATCGCGTCGGCGACTTCGGCTTCATCCTCGGCATCTTCGGCGTCTATTGGCTGTTCCAGACGGTCGATTACGACACGATCTTCGCCGCGGCGCCGTCGATGGCCGGCAAGACCATCACCTTCCTCGGCATGCAGGTCGACGCGATGACGACGATCTGTCTGCTGCTGTTCCTCGGCGCGATGGGCAAGTCGGCGCAGTTCCTGCTGCACACCTGGCTTCCCGACGCGATGGAAGGCCCGACCCCGGTCTCCGCGCTGATCCATGCCGCGACCATGGTCACCGCCGGCGTCTTCATGGTGGCGCGTCTGTCGCCGCTGTTCGAACTGTCGCCGACGGCGCTCACCATCGTCACTCTGGTCGGAGCGATCACCGCCTTCTTCGCGGCGACGGTCGGTCTCGTCCAGAACGACATCAAGCGCGTCATCGCCTATTCGACCTGCTCGCAGCTCGGCTACATGTTCGTCGCGCTCGGCGTCGGCGCCTACGGCCCCGGCATCTTCCACCTCTTCACGCACGCCTTCTTCAAGGCGCTGCTGTTCCTGGGCGCCGGCTCGGTGATCCATGCCGTCTCGGGTGAACAGGACATGCGCTCGATGGGCGGCCTCAAGGGGCACATCAAGCTCACCTACCTGATGATGATCGTCGGTACCCTGGCGCTGACCGGCGTCGGCATCCCGATGACCGAGTTCGGCTTCGCCGGCTACAACTCGAAGGACGCGATCATCGAGGCTGCCTATGTCGGCGAAAACGCCGTCTCCGGCCTCGCCTTCGCGCTCCTGGTCATCGCCGCGCTCTTCACCTCGTTCTACTCCTGGCGTCTGATCTTCAAGACCTTCTGGGGTGCTCCGCGCGCCTCGAAGGAGGTGATGGATCACGTCCACGAGAGCCCGGCGGTGATGACGGTTCCGCTGATGGTGCTCGCCACCGGCGCGGTTCTGGCCGGCATGGTGTTCTCCGGTCTCTTCATCGGCCACGCCTATGGCGAGTTCTGGAAGGGCGCCGTCTTCACCGGCGCGAACAACCACGTGCTCGAGCACATGCATCACGTCCCGACGGCGGTGAAGTTCGCGCCCTTCGTCGCGATGCTGACGGGCCTGATCGTCGCCTATGTCTTCTACGTGGTGAACCCGGCGCTGCCGGAGAAGCTCGCCGCGTCGCAGCAGGGCCTCTATCAGTTCCTGCTCAACAAGTGGTACTTCGACGAGCTCTACGACTTCCTGTTCGTCCGGCCCGCCAAGGCGATCGGCCGCTTCCTCTGGAAGGAGGGCGACGGGCGCATCATCGACGGTTTCGGCCCCGACGGCGTGTCGGCGCGGGTCGTCGCGATCACCGGCAAGGTCGTCGCGCTGCAGTCTGGCTATCTCTACCACTATGCCTTCGCCATGCTGATCGGTGTCGCGGCGCTGGTGACCTATGTGATGTTCGGGGGAGTTCGGTGATGGGCAACTGGCCGGTGCTCACGATCGTCACGTTCCTGCCCTTGGTCGGCGTCGCCTTCATGGCGCTGATCCGCGGCGACGACGATCTGGCGAAGCGCAACGTCCGCGTGATCGCGCTTCTGACCACGGTGGTGACCTTCCTCGTCTCGCTCCTGATCTGGGCCCGGTTCGACCCGTCGAACCCCGGCTTCCAGCTCGAGGAGAAGTCGGGTTGGCTCGGCAACCTGTTCAGCTACCACATGGGCGTCGACGGCATCTCCGTCGCCTTCGTGCTGCTGACCACCTTCCTGATGCCCTTCTGCATCCTGGCCTCCTGGGACAGCGTGCAGAACCGCGTGAAGGAATACATGATCGCCTTCCTGGTGCTGGAAACGCTGATGATCGGCGTCTTCACCGCCCTCGATCTGATGCTGTTCTACGTCTTCTTCGAAGCCGGCCTCATCCCGATGTTCATCATCATCGGCGTGTGGGGCGGACCTCGCCGGGTCTATGCCTCGTTCAAGTTCTTCCTCTACACGCTGCTCGGATCGGTCTTGATGCTGATCGCGATGCTGGCGATGTATTTCGAGGCGGGAACCGCCGACATCCCGACCCTGCTCGCGCACGGCTTCCCGCTGCAACTGCAGATCTGGGCCTGGATCGCCTTCTTCGCCTCGTTCGCAGTGAAGATGCCGATGTGGCCGGTCCACACCTGGCTTCCCGACGCGCATGTCGAGGCGCCGACGGCGGGCTCGGTGATCCTGGCGGGCATCCTGCTGAAGATGGGCGGCTACGGCTTCCTGCGCTTCTCGCTGCCGATGTTCCCGCTCGCCTCCGAGATGTTCGCGCCCTTCGTGTTCACGCTCTCGGTGGTGGCGATCATCTACACCTCGCTGGTGGCGCTGGCGCAGGAGGACATCAAGAAGCTGATCGCCTATTCGTCGATCGCGCACATGGGCTACGTCACCATGGGCATCTTCACGATGAACCAGGCCGGCGTGCAGGGCGCGATCTTCCAGATGGTCAGCCACGGCTTCGTCTCGGCCGCGCTGTTCCTCTGCGTCGGCGTGATCTACGACCGCATGCACACCCGTGAGATCGCGGCCTACGGCGGCCTCGTCAATCGGATGCCGTGGTACGGCGTCGCCTTCCTGCTCTTCACCATGGCCAACGTCGGCCTGCCCGGCACCTCCGGCTTCGTCGGCGAGTTCCTCACCCTGCTCGGTGCCTACCGCGCCAACACCTGGGTGGCGTTCTTCGCGGCGACCGGCGTCATCCTGTCGGCGGCCTACGCGCTCTATCTGCTGGCGCGGGTGATGAACGGCAAGCTCGAGAAGCCGGCGCTCGCCGGGATCCTCGATCTCGATTGGCGCGAGCGGGCGGTCCTGTTCCCGCTGATCGCGGCGACGGTGTTCTACGGTGTCTATCCGGCGCCGATCCTGAACGCCTCGGAGGCCTCGGTGCAGGCGATGTTGACCAAGGTGACGGCCGCCATCGCGGCGTCGTCCAAGATCGCCCTGTTGGCGAACTGATGAGATCCCCGACCGGGCGTTCCGTCCGGTCGGGCTGGCGAATGAACGGTCGGACCGCGGCTCGGGGGTGAGACGCGGTCACGATCCCGACGACTGGGGCTGAGAGTCAGTGACCATGACACCCGATCTGTTGCCGGCGCTGCCGGAGATTGTCCTCGCGATCGGCGCGCTCGCGCTTCTCATGCTCGGCGTCTTCGCCGGGGAGAAGTCGACCGGCGCGGTCACGTGGGGTGCCGTCGGCCTCCTGGTCGTGACCCTGGTGCTGGTGATCGCCGGCCCGAAGGCGGCGTCGGGCTTCGGCGGCGGCTTCGTCGTCGATCCCTTCTCCTCCTTCATGAAGGTGCTGGCGCTGATCGGCTCGGGGGTGGCGGTGATCCTGTCGGCACGGCCGGCGAAGACCGACGGCTACGCCCGCTTCGAATATCCGGTCCTGGTGGTGCTCGCGACCGTCGGCATGTTGCTGATGATCTCGGCCAACGACATGATCTCGCTCTATCTCGGCCTCGAGCTGCAGTCGCTGGCGCTCTATGTCGTCGCGGCGATGGATCGCGACAACGTCCGGTCGACCGAGGCGGGTCTGAAGTATTTCGTCCTCGGCGCGCTGTCCTCTGGCATGCTGCTCTACGGCGCCTCGCTGGTCTACGGCTTCACCGGCCACACCGGCTTCGCCGCGATCGGCGCGCAGCTCCAGGGCGCGCACGGGCCCTCGCTCGGCGTCGTCTTCGGCCTCGTCTTCATCATGGCCGGTCTCGCCTTCAAGATCTCGGCGGTGCCGTTCCACATGTGGACGCCCGACGTCTACGAGGGTTCGCCGACGCCGGTCACCGCCTTCTTCGCGGCCGCGCCGAAGATCGCCGCCTTCGCCCTCATCGTTCGCGTCTGCGCCGAGCCCTTCGGTCCGGTCGGCCATTCCTGGCAGCAGATCGTCGCCTTCATCGCCATCGCCTCGATGGCGCTCGGCGCCTTCGCCGGTATCGGCCAGAAGAACATCAAGCGACTGATGGCCTATTCGTCGATCGGCCACATGGGCTACGCGCTGGTCGGCCTCGCCGCCGGCACGGTCGAGGGCGTCTCGGGCGTCGCGATCTATCTGGCGATCTACATGGTGACCACGCTCGGCGCCTTCGCGATGATCCTGGCGATGCGTCGCGACGGCCGTCCGGTCGAGGACATCGCCGATCTCGCCGGCCTGTCGCGCTCGCGTCCGATCGCCGCCTTCGGTCTGGCGATGCTGATGTTCTCCCTCGCCGGCATCCCGCCGCTCGCCGGCTTCTTCGGCAAGCTGTACGTGTTCCAGGCGGCCGTCGCCGGCCACCTCTACGTGCTGGCCGTGCTCGGCGTGCTCGCTTCGGTGGTCGGCGCCTTCTACTACATCCGCATCGTCAAGGTGATCTACTTCGACGAGCCGGCGGGTGAACTCGATCCGGCGTCGCTCGAGCAGAAGGTCGTCTTCGCGCTCGCCAGCGTCTTCGTGGTGATCTTCGTCGTCGCCGGCAACGGCCTCACCTCGGCCGCCACCGCCGCCGCCAAGTCTCTGTTCTGATGACGGAGACCCGTCTCGGCCGGGGGCGGCCCGTCCCCGCCGAGGGCGCATCCTGGCGGGTGCTGCGCAAGACCGCGACCGCCTCGACCAACGTCGACGTGCTCGATCTGGCCCGTGCCGGGGATCCCGGGCGGGTCTGGGTCGTTTCCGAGCGGCAGGACGGCGGGCGTGCCCGGCGCGGGCGCAGCTGGACCTCGGAACCGGGCAATCTCTACGCCTCGGCGTTGCTGATCGACCCCTGCGCGCCGTTTCATCTTCCCGAGTTGCCCTTCGTCTCGGTGCTCGCCGCCGCCGACGCGGTCGCGCGGGCGAGCGGCGGCCGTGCGCCGGGGATCAAGTGGCCCAACGATCTGATGCTGTCGGGGCGCAAGCTCGCCGGCATCCTGCTCGAGACCACGCGCACCGAGGCGGGGCACACCGCCGTCGCGGTCGGGATCGGCATCAATTGCCGCCACTATCCCTTCGGCACCGAGACTCCGGCGACGAGCCTCCTCGCGGAGGGGATCGACGTGCCGCCGGAACTGCTCCTCGACGATCTCGTCGCCGCCTTCGCCGCGCGATTGGCGGAATGGGACGAGGGGCGGGGCTTCGCGGCGATCCGCGCGGCGTGGCTCGAGCGTGCGGTCCGGCTCGGCGAGCCGATCCGGGTGCGGCTCGTCGACGGCGAGGACGAGGGGCTCTTCGAGGCGATCGACGAGGCCGGCCGCCTGATTCTCGCCCGCGCCGACGGGAGCCGGCGTAAGATTTCCGCGGGCGACGTGTTCTTTCCCGACACCGGACGAACGTCCGAGGAGTGACGATGCGAAAGCGACCCAGCAAGGGTGACGAATTGGTGTTCCTGCCGCTCGGCGGCGTCGGCGAGATCGGGATGAATCTCGCGCTCTACGGTTTCGGCCCGGAGGACGATCGCCGTTGGCTGATGGTCGACTGCGGCATCACCTTCGCGTCCGAATTCGACGAACCCGGCGTCGATCTGATCTTTCCGGACATCCGCTTCATCGAGGAGGAGCGGAAGAACCTCGCCGGCATCGTCATCACCCATGCGCACGAGGATCACTTCGGCGCGCTGCTCGAGCTGTGGCCGCGTCTCGAGGCGCCGCTCTACATGACGCCCTTCGCCGCCGGCCTGCTCGAGGCGAAGGCCGCCGCCGAGGCGGGGGCGCCGCAGATCCCGGTCACGCGCTTCACCGCCGGTGATCGCCTGACGATCGGCGATTTCGAGGTGGAGGCGGTCGCGGTCGCCCATTCCATCCCCGAGGCGGTGAGTCTCGCGATCCGCACGCCGCTCGGCTGCGTCATCCACACCGGCGACTGGAAGGTCGATCCGACCCCGGTCACCGGCTGGGCGACCGATTTCGACCGCTTCCGCGCCATCGGCGACGAGGGCGTGCGGGCGCTCGTGAACGATTCCACCAACGTGCTGCGCGACGGCTCGAGCCCCTCGGAGCGGGAGGTCGCGGAGTCTCTCGCCGAGATCATCGCCAAGGCGCCGGCCCGCGTCGGGGTGACGACTTTCGCCTCCAACATCGGGCGCATCCGCGCGATCGCGGAAGCCGCGCAGAAGGCCGATCGCAACGTCGTGGTGATGGGGCGGGCGATGCGCCGGGCGATCGACGTCGCGCGCGAATGCGGGCTTCTCGACGGGTTGCCGGAGTTTCTCGACGATCAGGCCTACGGCTGGCTGCCGCGCGACAAGGTGGTGGCGCTGCTGACCGGGTCGCAGGGCGAGAGCCGGGCGGCGCTCGCCCGCATCGCCGCCGGGGATCACCGCCATGTGGCGATGTCGCCGGGCGACATGATGATCTTCTCGTCGCGGACGATTCCCGGCAACGAGAAGTCGGTCAACGCGATCATGAACGCGCTCGCCGCCAAGGGCGTCAAGATCGTCACCGATCGCGACGGTCTCGTCCACGTCTCGGGCCATCCCCGGCGCGGCGAGATGCGGATGCTCTACGAGGCGGTGCGGCCGGAGGTGTCGGTGCCGGTGCACGGCGAGGCGCTGCATCTCTCCGTCCATGCCGAATTCGCCCGATCGCTCGGTGTCGGCGAGATCGGCCATGCCCTCAACGGGCGCATGCTGCGGCTGGCGCCGGGGCCGGTCGCCGAGGTCGACGAGGTCTTCACCGGCCGGCTCTTCCGCGACGGATCGATCCTGACGACGCCGGACAAGTCGGGCGCGTCGGCCCGTCGCAAGGCCTCCTTCGCCGGCGTGATCACGGTGGCGCTGGTGATCGACGCCAAGGGCACGGCGCTGGCGGACCCGGCGATCGTGCTGATCGGCATTCCCGAAGAGGACGCGCGCGGCAAGCTCTTCCGCGACACCGTCGAGGTCGCGGCCTCGGCCACGCTCGACGGGCTGCCGCGGCCGAAGCGCAAGGACACCGCCGTCGTCGCCGACGCGGTCAAGCGCGCGGTGCGCGGCGCCGTCAACGAGCGCTGGGGCAAGAAGCCGATCGTCGAGGTGACGGTCACGGTCGTCTGAAAGCGACCGCCGAAAGCGGCATGGACGCGCGCGCGGCGGGCGTCTAATGCAGGATCGAAACGACCGACTGAAATGGAGATGACGAGATGATCGGACGGCTCAATCACGTGGCGATCGCCGTGAAGGATCTGGCGGCGGCGACCGCGGTCTATCGCGACGTCCTCGGCGCCGAGGTGTCGGAACCGCTGCCGCAGCCGGCGCACGGCGTCACCGTCGTCTTCGTGCAACTCCCCAACACCAAGATCGAGCTGCTGGAGCCGCTCGGCGAGGCCTCCTCGATCGCCAATTTCGTCGAGAAGAACCCGGGCGGCGCGATCCATCACGTCTGCTACGAGGTCGAGGACATCATCGCCGCCCGCGACAAGCTGAAGGCGCAGGGCGCGCGCGTCCTCGGCAACGGCGAGCCGAAGATCGGCGCGCATGGAAAGCCGGTGCTGTTCCTCCACCCGAAGGACTTCTGCGGCACCCTGGTCGAGATCGAGCAGGTCTGATCGCGTTTCCCTCGCGCGCGGCCGCCGCCGGCTCGACCGGGCGGCGGCTTCGTCGTATCGTCGCGGGCGAAACCCGAGGGGAGGGACCATGCGGATCGGGACGGCCGTCGCCATCTATTTCGTGATCTGGTGGATCGTCCTCTTCGCGGTTCTGCCGTTGAAGGTGCGCACGCAGGGCGAGGCCGGCGACGTCGTGCCGGGCACGCCCGCCTCGGCGCCGGCGCAGCCGGAGCTGCTCCTCAAGGCGGGGCTCACGACGGTGCTCGCCGGCATCGTCTTCGCGCTCTTCTGGGCGCTGATGCATTCCGGGATCGGGCTCGACGACATCCCGTTCCTGCCGAAATACTCCGGCGCGGTGTGACCTATCGACGGGATTGATCGATCGGGTCGCCGAAATTCATCGTCGGCGGCCTCCCTGGAGCGCGACGAAGCTGCGATAGTGCGCGCCTTCGTCTCGCGAGGGCCCGCATGAATCAGATCGTCCCCGTCCGCACCGCGCGCACCACCTGTCCGCACGATTGTCCGTCGACCTGCAGCCTCGAGGTCGAGCTCCTCGACGAGCGCACCATCGGGCGGGTGCGCGGCTCGACCGAGAACAGCTATACGGCCGGCGTGATCTGCGCCAAGGTCGCGCGCTACGCCGAACGCGTCCATTCGCCGAACCGGCTGACGAAGCCGCTTCTGCGCACCGGCCCCAAGGGCTCCGGGCAGTTCCGCGAGATCTCCTGGGACGAGGCGCTCGACCGGATCGCGGCCGAATTCCTGAAGGCGGAGGCCGCGCATGGGCCCGAGAGCGTCTGGCCCTATTACTACGCCGGCACGATGGGGCAGGTGCAGCGCGACGGCATCAACCGGCTGCGCCACGCCAAGAAATATTCCGAGGAATACGGCACGATCTGCACCGCGCTCGCCTGGCCCGGCTGGATCGCCGGTCACGGCCGCCTGACCGGCGCCGATCCGCGCGAGATGGCGAAGTCGGATCTCGTGGTGATCTGGGGGACCAACGCGGTCGCGACCCAGGTCAACGTCATGACCCACGCGACCCGCGCCCGCAAGGAACGCGGCGCGCGCATCGCGGTCGTCGACGTCTACCGCACCCCGACCATGGAACAGGCGGACATCGCGCTCGTCGTGCGGCCCGGCACCGACGCGGCGCTCGCCTGCGCGGTGATGCACGTGCTCTTCCGCGAGGGCTGGGCCGACCGGCCCTATCTCGAGCGCTACACCGACGTGCCGGCCGAGCTCGAGGCCCATCTCGCCGACCGCACGCCGGAATGGGCATCGGCGATCTGCGGCGTCTCGGTCGGCGAGATCGAGGCCTTCGCGCGGGCGATCGGCACCACGCCGAAGACCTTCTTCCGCCTCGGCTACGGCTTCTCGCGCCAGCGGAACGGGACGGTGGCGATGCATGCGGCGAGCTGCATCCCCGTCGTCGCGGGGTCCTGGCGCCACGAGGGCGGCGGCGCCTTCCACAACAACGGCGCGATCTTCCGGATCGACAAGTCGCTGGTCGAGGGCCGCGATCTGCGCGATCCGAGCGTGCGCCGGCTCGATCAGAGCCGGATCGGGGCGATCCTGACCGGCGACGCGACGGCGTTGAAGGGCGGCGCGCCGGTCACGGCGATGTTGATCCAGAACACCAATCCGATGTCGGTCGCGCCCGATCAGGAGAAGGTCCGGGCCGGCTTTGCGCGGGAGGATCTCTTCGTCGCGGTCCACGAGCAGTTCATGACCGACACGGCGAAGATGGCCGACGTGGTGCTGCCGGCGACGACCTTCCTCGAGCACGACGATCTCTATCGCGGCGGCGGCAACCAGTATCTCCTCGTCGGGCCGAAGCTGATCGAGCCGCCGGGCGAGGCGCGGGAGAACCATCGGGTGATCTGCGATCTGGCGAAGCGGCTCGGCGTCTCCCATCCCGGCTTCGAGATGAGCGCGCGCGAGCACGTCGACTGGATGCTGCGCAAGGGCGGCTACGGCACCTTCGAGGATCTGAAGGATCGGCCGCTGGTCGATTGTCAGCCGCCGTTCGAACAGGCCCATTTCGTCGAGGGGTTCGGCTATCCCGACGGCCGGTTCCGCTTCGCCCCGGACTGGACGCGGGTCGCCGCCGAGAACGACGGGCCGATGGGGCCGTGGCGGTCGATGCCGCGCCTGCCGGATCAGTGGGACGTGCTGGAGGCGGTGGACGCGGAGCATCCGTTCCGCCTCGTCACGCCGCCGGCCCGCAATTTTCTCAACTCGAGCTTCACCGAGACCGCGACCTCGCAGGCGCGGGAGAAGGGGCCGCGCGCCAAGATGCATCCGGACGATCTCGCCCGGCTCGGCCTCGCCGACGGCGATCCGGTGCGGCTCGTCAACGCGCGCGGCGCGGTGCGGCTTCTCGCCGAGGCCTTCCCGGGGCTGCTCCCGGGCGTGGTGGTGGTCGAGGGGATCCACCCGAACTCCGCCCATCCCGACGGGCGCGGCATCAACACGCTCACCGGCGACGATCAGCCCGCGCCCTATGGTGGCGTGGCCTTCCACGACACCCGGGTTCGCGTCGAGCGGTGGAATCCTGTCGACGTGTCACCCGTCTGCACTTGAGGGGCAGCGAGGGACGGGCTATCCGAAGCGAATTCCCGAAGACCTCGACGGCTTTCGTCGCAGGATTCTCCCTTTCCTCGGAGACACCTCCATGGTTCGCGCCGTCGCATCCCTCCGCGCCGCCTCTCTCGCCGTTCTCGCGTTCGCGACGGTTCCCGGCGTCGCCTTCGCCGAAACGATCCCGCAGGCCAAGGTCTCGCGCGAACTGGTTCGCCGCGTCCTGCTCGATGCCTGCGTCTATCAGGAATCGGCCAAGGAAGAGCCGGAAGCCGGCAAGGACGGCAAGCCCGACGCCCGCTCCGCCAAGCAGCAGAAGATCGTCGATGCCTGCCAGTGCGCCTCCACGAAGGCGATCAAGCCGGCCCAGGACGAGGAGATCGCCAAGGTCGAGGAGACCCGCCAGGTGCCGGACGGCTGGTATGCCGCGACCACCGAGGCCTACGCCACCTGCCACCGTTGATCGGGGCTCAGCGCTGCGGCTGCCCGTATCCGGCGGGCGGCGGCGGCGCGTAGGGTGGGGCGCCGCGCCAGGAGTTGCCGCCCCATCCGAAGGGCATGAAATTGTTCATCGCCCCCATCGCCGGACCGAAGCTGCGGTCGAGATTGGCGGTGGAATGCTGGATCAGGCCGACGCTGCCGGCCATGTGGCCGACCGAGGCGTTCATCGCGCCGACGCTGTCGTTCATGACGGCGATCTTGTCGCCCATCCGCCCGATCGCCACGCGCATCGCGTCGACATTGGCGCCGATCGTCTCCATCGACCCGCGCATCGCCACCATCTCGTCGGCCATCCGCACCGTCTGCTCGACCATGCGATGGCTGTCGCGGGTGAGCTGATAGACGAGGAAGAAGCCGTAGATCGCCATCAGCAGCGAGCCGGCCATGAGGCCGAAGACGATCAGCTTCAGCGAATGGACGGCGGCGACGGCCTTGTCGAGATAGGCGACGTATTCGGGCGGACGATAGTCGGGGCGGGTGTAGATCTGCGCCGGATAGTCGTTCTCGAGCGCCGGCTTGCGGGGTGGTTCCATCACGAAGCCTCGGCTCGGGGGGACGACGGGGGGAAGACGGCGCGGTCGGCGAGGATCGCGCCGGCGAGCGCCTCGAATTCGGCGCTGGCCTTGGAGGCGGCGTCGAGCTCGAACACGGCGCGGCCCTCGCTCAGCGAGCGGCAGAAGGCGACGCGCCGCGTCAGGCTCGTCGGCAGGAGGGCGGCGGAGCGCCGCATTCGCGCGAGAAGGGTGAGCGCCTCCAGCGCCTCGCGGGTCTCCCGGCCGATCTCGCCCGGGTCGGCGCGGTTCAGAAACATGCGCACCGCGCAATGATCGGGCCGGCCGCCGTCGATCGCCGCGAGATGGCGTTCGGTCGCCCAAACGTCGGCCTGACCCGGCAACACCGGCACCAGAACGAGATCGGCGCGCGCGATCGCCGCCGCCATGCCGTCGCGGTCGGCGGCGCCGACGTCGACCACCGTCCAGGTGCCGGGCGCGCGCGGTCCGTCGAGGCGGTCGCTCGGGCTCGGCAGATCGGGCGTGATCTCCATCTCGCGGCGCACCGCGACCAGATCGGTCAGGGTCTTCTGCGGATCGAGATCGACCAGCGCCGGCCGGGCGCCGTGGCGGGCGAGCCAGGCGGCGAGGTTGAAGGCGATCGTGCTCTTGCCCGAGCCGCCCTTGAGATTGGCGACGACGACAAGACCGCCACCGGGCGGCAGGGCGACGGGCTTGCGCTTGGCGCGCTTCGCCGACTTCTTGGACTTGCTCATGGGCTGCCCGGCGTCCTGGCGAGACGTTTGGCGAGATCGTCGGCGAGGGCGGCGTCACCCGCCCGGATCGGCGCGGCGAGCGCCTCGGCGTCGGCCCGGCGGCCGGCGGCGATCAGGGCGACCGCGGCGCGGTGATAGCTCGCCGCCGCCTCGCCACGCCGCCCGTTGGCCCAGAGCACGTTGCCGAGTTCGCCGGCCGCCACGGCGTCGTTCGGCCGATCGACCAGGAGATCCTCATAGGCGCGGATCGCCCCGGCGACGTCGCCCCGGGCATAGGCCGCGCGTGCCTCGGCGAGCGCGTCCGTCTTCGCCGGCGCGGTCGTCGCGGCGCTCGGTGTCGGTTTCGCGGGGGCCGCCGGCGTGGCGACGGCGGCGGGCGGAGCGGCCGGAGCGGATTTCGCCGCCGGTTCGCGCGGCGGGGTCGACGACGGCTTGAAGCCGGCGGGCGAGAAGGTCTCTTCCGCCCAGGCCCAGGCGGCCACCGCGCTTTCGCGCGCCGAGGCGACGCCCTCGTCGATCCAGCGCGAGGCACCGCCCAGATGCGGCGCGGCCCAGACGCCGAGGCCGAAGAAGATCACGGCATAGAACAGTCGTGTGAAGACGCGCGCGAGCATCGGCTTTCCCCGTCGATCGAATGAGGGGCGACACGGCGGCCGGCGGAAGTGTCCGCGTCCGCCGCCGTGTCGCGATCGTCACCAGCCCCGCCACGGGCCGCCGCCCCAGGGGCCACCGCCCCAGGGCGATCCGCCCCAAGGGCTGCCGCTCCAGGGACTGCCGCCCCACGGGGATCCTCCCCAAGGGGAGCCACCCCAGGGCGAGCCGAAGCCGTTGCCGAGGCCGTTGCCCCAGCCGGACAGGTCGGTGGAGAAGCTCAGGTTGCCGCGCCCGAGCCCCGAGCCCCACGGATTGAACCCGAGGCCGGGATAGCCGTAGCCGGGGTAGCCGATGCCCGGGTAGCCGAGCCCGGGCGCGCCATATCCCGGCACGCCCCAGGGGCCACCACCCCACGGGCCGCCGCCCCAGGGGCTTCCGCCCCACCACTGCGCCTCGGCGGTCGCCGGGACGAGCAGCGCGGTCGCCACGGCGGCGGTCGCCAGAAGTCTTCCGATGCCCTTCATCTCAACGTCTCCTCAGCCGGGTGAGCCCTCGCTCCGGCCGCGCGGGCCGAAGCGAGGTTCCGCGACGTCGATCGCGCCGCGCGACGGACGGCCGGGCGAGGCCCGGACGCCGCCGCGAGGGGCGCGCGATCACCAGCCCCAACCGGGTCCGCCCCAGCCGGGTCCGCCGCCGTTCCAGCCGGGCATGCCCCAGCCGTTGCCGGAGGTGTTGGCATCGCCGCCGAAGGAGAAGTTGCCGCGCATGTTGCCGGTGCCCTGGCCGTAGCCCTGGCCATAGCCGCGGCCGTAGCCGTAGTAGGGATGGCCGTAGGGGCCGTAGCCGTAGCCCGGGTAGCCGTAGCCGTAACCGGGGCCGTAACCGTAGCCGGGATAGCCGCCGTAATAGGGCGGGGGCGGCGGCGGGGGCGGCGGAGCCCAACCCTGCGGCGCGGCCGGAGCGGCGGTCTTGCCGTCGGCGGCGGGGGCCGGCGGAGCGGGCTGGGCCCACGGCGGCGGCGCGCCCCAATAGCCGGGCATCGGCGGCTGGGTCGGGGCCTGAGCCGCCGGCTGCCCATAGGGACCGGCCGGGGGCGCGGCGGGCGTCTCGGCCGCGAAGGCGGCGCCGGCGGTGCCACCGAGCAGCATTGCGAAGGCGATGATCTCGAGTTTACGCATGATTTTTTCCTCTCAGGCCTCCCGATGAGGCAGTCCGCGAGCGCGGCTACCAGGCGGGTGAACGCACGCCGGAACGCGTGCGCCACCAGTTCCATGTCTGGGCATTGGTCCAGCCGGAGAGCGGCGTGGACCACGGCACGAACATGAAAGGCGTACTCAGACCCCAGGGGTTGTAGGGGTCGGTGGTGGTGTTGATCTGGCCGAAGGTGCCCATCTGGAGCGCGCCGTTCGGCAGCGATCCGTCGCGGGTCATCGGCAGAAGAGCTTCGGGGGGGACCGACCACGCCGGCGGCGCCGAGGCCGCGCCCGGCGCGTCGTAGGCGGCGGGCGGGCGGCCCTCCATCCCGAGCGGCGTTCCGATCGGCCGGCCCATCGGATCGGCGACCGGCAGGCACGGCGGGCAGGGGCCGTAGGCGGCGCCGGGCGTATAGGCGGGGCCGGGCGCGTAGGCGGGGCCGGGGCCGGAGGCGGTCGCGGCGGACGGGGCCGATCCGCGTCCGAGCTCGCCCCAGGTCGCGGCTGCAGTCGGCGCGGTCGTGGCCGGGGCCACGGCGCAGAGGACGAGAAGGATCGCGGCTCTCATGGCTCGTTCCCTTCGGGTTCGGGGGTGGCCTTCAGGCGAATGCCGCGTGGTTCGGCCGCCTTCTTCGGCGCGCGCTTGCGCGGGGTGGCGGCGCGGCTCGGCTTCGCGGAGGCCACCGGCGCTTCGACGGGCGCGGTGACCGCGATCGGCGGCGGCGCGGGCTCGGGCGGCGGCGTCTCGGCGGCGGCCGGGGCGCGGCGGACGAGGCGGGGCGGACGGGCGGACGGCGCTTCGACGATCGGGGCGGGCGTCTCCGGCGGAGGCGCCTCCGCCGGCGGGATCGGCGCGGGCGTGGTCTCGGTCGGCTCGACACGGCGGACGAGGCGCGGCGGGCGGGCGCTCGCGGGCGCGACCGGGGGCGCCTCGGGCGTGGCCGGGGCGGCGGTCTCGGGCGTTTCGCCGCGACGGACGAGGCGGGCCGGGCGGCCGGCGGGCGGCGGCGCGTCCGGGGCCGGCGGGGGAGGTGGCGGCGGTGCGGCCGCGCTCTCTTCGCCGCGACGGGCCAAGCGTGCCGGACGCGCGCTCGGCGCGGTGCCCTCGGCCGGCGGGGCGGCCGGGGACGGGGTGGGCGCCGGGCCGGCCGGCGGGGGCGGCGGAGACGGAGGCGGAGCGGATCCGCCCTCGTCCGGGCCGGCGTCGTCGGAGGGGCCGGTCTCGCGGGCCTTGAAATAGGCGCGCGAGGAGAGGCAGCCGAGCGGGATCACGACCAGCGTCAGGAAGGTCGCGACCAGCGAGCCGAAGAGGAGCGACACCGCCATGCCCTGGAAGATCGGGTCCGACAGCAGCACCATCGAGCCGATCACCAGCGCCAGCGCGGTGATCAGGATCGGCCGGAGACGGACCCGCCCCGCCATGACGATGGCGTCGCGCACGCTCCAGCCCTCGCCGACCTTCGATCGCGCGAATTCGACCAGGAGGATCGAGTTGCGCACGATGATGCCGGCGAGCGCGATGAAGCCGATCATCGAGGTGGCGGTGAAGTCCGCCCCGAGCAGCCAATGGCCGGGGACGATGCCGATCAGCGTCAAGGGGATCGGCGCCATCACCACGAGCGGCAGCAGGAACGAGCGGAACTCGGCGACCACCAGGATGTAGATCAGCACCAGCGCCGCGCCGAAGGCGATCCCCATGTCGCGGAAGGTGACGTAGGTGACCTCCCACTCGCCGTCCCATTTGAAGCCGGAGACGGAGGTGTCGGCGGGGCGGCCGAAATAGCTGCCGGAAATGGTCAGCCCGTCGGGCGTGACGTAGTCCTTCAGCGCCGCGTCGACCGCCATCATGCCGTAGAGGGGCGCGCCCAATCGGCCGATCACGTCGGCGGTGACGTATTCGAGCGGACGCAGGTCCTTGTGCCAGATCGGCGGCGCCACCGGGCGGCGCACGAAGCGGCCGAGCTCGCCGAGCGGCACCGAGACGCCGGCCTGATTGCGGATCGGCAGCACCAGGAGGTTGCCGAGATTGACCCGGGTCGAGAGCGGCACCTGCAGCACGATGACGGTCTGCTCGAGCTCCATGCCGCCGGCGAGAGGTCCGACCTCGAAACCGCCGGTCGCCATCTTCAGCTCGCGATTGACGTCCTCGACCGAGACCCCGTAGAGGCCGGCCTTCATCCGATCGACCTCGAACTGGATGTCGTCGTGCGGGGCCTCGAGATAGGTGCCGACGTCGGCGACGTTCGGCGTCTTCTTCAGGATCGCCATGACGTCGGCGGCGACCTTGCGGCGGATCTCCGGCGTCGGCCCGTAGAGTTCGACGACGACGGGGGCGAGGACCGGCGGGCCGGGAGGCGCCTCGGCGATGGTCAGCCGCGCGCCGACGCTCGCCGCGATCGGCGTCAGCGTCTCGCGCACCTCGGCGGCGATCTCGTGGCTCGAGCGATGGCGCTGCTTCTTGTCGAGCAGTTGGACGGCGATGTCGCCCTGCCACGGCTGGGCGCGCAGGAAATAGTGGCGCACGAGGCCGTTGAAGTTGAAGGGCGAGGAGGTGCCGACATAGGTCTGGAACGCCGCCACTTCCGGCACCGCCTTCAGCTCGGTGCCGAGCCGATGGGCGAGATTGGCGGTGACGAAGAGGTCGGTCCCCTCCGGCATGTCGATGACGACCTGCATCTCCGACTTGTTGTCGTAGGGCAGCATCTTGAACGGCACCGCCTCGACGACGAAGAGCGCCACCGCCCCGAGCATCGCCACGACGATCAGGAGGAGCGTGACGAGGCCGAGGGGGCGGGAATCCATGATCGGATCGATCAGGCCGCCGTACCATTTGGCGATCACTTCGGATTGGCGATGCTCGCGCGCCGCCGCCCGCTCGAGGTCGGCCATCTTCGGCTTCACGCGCGCGGCGAGCCACGGCACGAAGACGAAGGCGGCGATCAGCGAGAAGATCATCGCCGCCGACGACAGAACCGGGATGGGCAGCATGTAGGGGCCCATCATGTCGGAGACGAAGCCCATCGGCAGCAGCGCCGCCACCACCGTGAAGGTCGCGAGGATGGTCGGATTGCCGACTTCGTCGACCGCCTCGACGGTCAGTTCGTCGGAGGTCTCGCCGTGGGCGAGCCAGCGCCGATAGACGTTCTCCACCACCACGATCGCGTCGTCGACGAGAATGCCGATGGCGAAGACCAGCGCGAACATCGACACGCGGTTGATCGTGAACTTCAGCACGTAGGCGACCGCGAGCGACATCAGGAGCACGGCGGGAATGGTGATCAGCACGATCACCGCCGGGCGCGAGCCCATGGTGATGAAGGCGAGCACGGTCACCAGCGCCGAGACGATGAAGAGCTTGAAGATCAGGCCCGACACCTTGTCGTGGGCGGTGGCGCCGTAGTCGCGCGAGAGGGTCACCGTGACCTCGGACGGGATCAGGGTGCCGCGCAGGGTGGCGAGCTCGGCGTTGAGCCGTTCTGCCACCTCGACGCCGTTGGTGCCGCGCTTCTTGGCGACCGCGACCGTCACCGCCGGGCGGGTGACGAAGCTGCCGTCCGGCCGGCGGACGCTGTCGTCGACCACGGTCTTGGTCTCGCGCTCGCCTTGCTGGATCGTGGCGACGTCGCGCAGGAAGATCGGGCGGCCGCCCACCACGGACACGACGAGGTCTGCGATGTCGCCGCCATGGGCGAGGAAGTCGCCGGTATAGACGTCGAACCAACGGTTTCCGTCGATCACGTCGCCGGCCGGCATCCGCTGATTGGCGGCGGCGACGACCTTGGCCACCTGGCCCATGGTGAGGCCGTGAGTGGCGAGCCGCGAGGGATCGATCTCGATGCGGACCTGCTCCGGGCTGCCGCCGACGACGAAGCTCTGGCCGGTGTCGGCGAGTGACTTGAAGCGCTGGGCGACGTCGAGGCCGAGCTTGCGCAGCTGCACCAGATCGAGCGCGGCCGACGACAGGGTGACGGTCACGACCGGCACGTCGTCGATGCTCTTCGGTTTCACCAGGGGCGGCATCACGCCCTTGGGGATCAGGTCCATGTGGCTGTAGAGCTTGTCGTAGAGCTTGACGAGCGAGGGTTCCATCTGCTCGCCGACGTCGAAGCGCACGGTCACCATCGACATGCCCTCGCGGGACATCGAATAGACGTGCTTGACCCCCGACAGTTCCGACATCAGCCGTTCGAGCGGCTCGGAGATGAGATTGGCGACCTCGGGCGCGGTGGCGCCGGGATAGGCGACGAAGACGTCGACCATCGGCACCGAGATCTGCGGATCCTCCTCGCGCGGCGTCACCAGCATGCCGAGCAGGCCGATCAGGAAGAAGGCCGCGAGCAGCAGGGGCGTCAGCGGGCTCTCGATGAAGGCGCGCGCGGTGCGGCCGGCGATGCCGTTCGCGTGGTGGTGACGCGGCGCCGACGGGGAGGGGTGGGGCGACGACATCGGGCCCTCCCTCACGGCCGCCCGGCGAAGATCGTGTCGCCGGACTTGAGGTTGGGCGCGGGTTCGGCGACGACGCGTTCGCCGATGGCGAGGCCGGAGAGGACCGCGACGCGGTCGCCGGTGACGTCGCCGAGGCGGACGATGCGCATGTCGACCCGGCCACGGCCGTCGACGACGAAGGCGAGCGGTTGGCTGCCGCGCCGGGCGATCGCCGAAACCGGCACCGCCGGTGCCGAGGCGGAGGGGCCGTTGCCGGAGGCCTGGGCGATCCAGGCGAGCGCGTACATGCCGGGCGCGGCGGGCGCGCCCTCGGGCAGCGCGAGCTTGACCGAGACGGTGCGTTGCGCGGGGTCGGCGGTCGGGAAGATCTGCGCCACGGGGGCCCAGAGATTGGTCGCGCCGAGCGTCACCGGCACCTGATCGCCGACCGCGAGCTGGCCGACCAGATTGGTCGGCACCTCGAGCCGGACGTCGAGACGGTCGACGTCGGCGACGTCGGCGAGCGGCTGGCCGGGCTGGACCACGTCGCCGACGCGGACGTGACGGCGGATCAGGACCCCGGCGCGCGGGGTGATCGCGCGGCGATCGCGCAGGCGCTGATCGAGCCCGTCGAGGCGCGACTGCGCGGCGATCAGGCCGGCCATCTGGCGTTCGTAGTCGGCGCGGGCGGCGTTGATCGCGGGCCAGTTCTTCTGGGCCTGCGCCTGGGTCTGGAGCGGCGAGGCACCGCCGGCGAAGCCGGGGAACATCGAGCCCATCAGCCCCTGCGCCATGTTGTAGAAGGGCGTGAACATCCGCTCGTAGGCGTCCATCGCCGGGCCGCCCATGGGGGCGGTGCGCTGGCCGTGGAGCGCGTGCCAGAGCTGGGTCTGGGCGTTCTGGCTCGCCGACATGTCGCCCGCGAGGGCGGCCCAGGCGGCGCGGTATTCCGGCGCGAGGGCGTCGTCGTCGAGGGCGACCACGATCTGGCCGGCGCCGATCCGCTCGCCCTCCTGTGCCGCCACGAAGGCGACCCGTCCGGGGCCTTGGGCGGTGAGGCGCACGGTGTCGCGCGGCTCGACCGTGCCGCCGAGCTTCAGGCGCGCCGCCGCCGGCATGCGCGAGACCTCCACCAGAGGCACCGCCGGACCGGCCGCGTAGAGCGCGGGGTCGCGCGCGTGCCCGCCGTCGCCGTTCGGGCGTGGCGCGGCGTGATTGCCGAGCCAGGCCACGATCGCGCCGCCGATGATCGCGGCGACGAGAAAGCCGACGAAGTTCAGAAGCTTGGACGACATGACGATCGAACCCCCGGGACGGCCGACTTCAGCTGCGCGCGACGGTGCCCATCACCGAGAAGCTCTTGATGAAGGGGCCGGCCATGGCGGGGTTCTTGATCATGGCGCCGTAGTCGCCGACTTTGAATTTCAGCTTGCCGGTGGTGTAGGCGAGGCCGAGGGCCATCATGCCGAGGCCGCCCTTGCACCATTTCTCCCAATCGGCGGCGGAGGCGCGCAGGTCCCAGTTGAGGGCCTCGCCGGCATAGGCGCCCGCGCCGGTGACGTAGCCGTTCTCGACCTTGATCGCGCCGCGGGGCGTCTCCTCGCCGTCGAAGCCGTAACCGATGACGGAGGTGAAGCCGATCTTGGCGAGCGCGTCGCCGAGCGCCGGCTCGTCGTTCCAGGCGTTGCCGAAATCCACCATCCAATCGTCCGAAAACAGGGCAGGCATGTCGATCCCCCGATCGTTGCTCATGTGTTTCGCCGGCTCGACGGCGGGGCCGGGCCCGCCGTCACACGAAGAGATTGATGTCGCCGTGAAGGGATTCCTCGAGGTAGGAGGCGGCGCCGCCGAGGGTGACGCCGTCGATCAGATCCGCCGGCTTCAGCTCGAACAGATCCATGGTCATCTGGCAGGCGATCAGCTTGGCGCCGGCCTCCACGGTCAGCGCCCTGAGCTCGCCGAGGTCGGCGACGCGGGTCCTGGCGAACATCCGCTTCATGTGATCGCCGATCTCGCCCTCGAAGCCGGGCAGGGCCGAGAGGAGGTTGATCGGCCGAAACCGATGTCCGCCGACGGGCAGGCGAAACGCCGGATTGCCCAGAGCGGAAACCCCCGCGTCGAGCCGCCGGCGCAGCAGAAAGAGGCCGTAGAAGGTGAAGAACATCGTCACCTCGACCCCCATCGCCGCGCCCATCGTCGCGAGAATGAACGGGGGATAGGCGGCGTCGAGCGCGCCCTTCGAGACGATGATCGTCATTCGCCGCGATTGCTCGCGGCGTTGCTCCTCCATGATCGTTTCCTCCAAACTCGACGGGGCGGATCTTAGGCCGGAAGTCGAGTCCAAGATATTAGTTTATCATTCATTAGTAATCGAAACTATGCAAATCGGTTCAAGGGGCGTCAAGACCTAAAATATATATATCTAAAATATATAATCGAAATGCAACATTCGGAATATCAGAAATCTATCTTGGTGTTGTTTGTCATTTCAGATGAAAAAATGGAAATTCCAGTCGTCGAGTCGTGCCGTCATCGGCTTGTCTTCGCTCGGGTCGATGGACGAGACGACAGCATTCGGCGCGAGTTACCAAAGGCGAACTCGCCTCATGCGTGCTCGATCCTGCGTCGTGCCGACGCGGGCGCAACGAGTTGCCTGACGTGTGCGGAGATATTGGGCCCCCGGGGGAGGGGCCCGAGGGGGGCGGGCGCGGGTGCGCTCAGGTCGAACGCCGGAGCGCCTCGCCGATGCGGGCGGCACGCGCCGCGCCGCGCCGTTCGCCGCCGCGCGCGCCGGTGGCGCCGCCGCTCGGGCGGGTGCGCCAGCCGGTTCCGGTGACGATCACCGTGCGCTGGCCGCGAAAATCGGTCTCCGAGACGATCACGCCGCGCTCGGCCATGTAGGAGAGGAGCCAGCGCCCGCGCGAGGGCGAATGGCTGCCGTAGGCGCGCGCGAGCACGTCGTCGGAGGGGCAGGCCTCGCCCTCGCGGGCGGCGCGCGCCACCATCAGGAAGACGCCCTGCATCTCCTCCGGCAGGTCCTCGGCGGTGGCGAGAACCGCGCTCCAGGCCTCGTCGCCGTCGTTGGTGCCGACGCCGGCGCGGGCGAGGGCGAGGCGGCGGCGGAAGCTCGGCATGTCCTGCGCCACCTCGCCGAGCCGGCGCAGGCGGCAATGGAAGGCGAAGTCCTGATAGATCACCGGCACCGGGCGGAACGCCGCCTCCGGCTCCGACAGGATCTCGGCGAAGATCTCGTCGAGGGCGCGCTCCAACTCCTCGGGCGGCAGGCGAGGGGCTTCCTCCGCCGCCTCCGGCTCGGCCTGGGGGCGGGCCGCCGCGACCTGGGCCAGGAGCTCGTTGGTGCCGAGCTTGGGCGCGCGCGGGGCCGGCGCCGGCCGCATCGCCAGTTCCTCGGCCGGAACGGGAGCGAAGATCAGATCCTCGAGCGCGGCGCGGCCCATCTCCGGCAGTGGCATCAGCTCGGGCCGTCCGGAGCGGCCACGGGTCGCGACCGTGCCGATCCGGACCGGGGTCGGCCGGCGGAAGAGCGCGGGGCCGAGCGCCACGAACTGGCCGGGCACGAGATCGCGGAAGGCCTCGGCCTGGCGGCGCTCCATGCCGAGGAGATCGGCGGCGCGGGCCATGTCGATGTCGAGGAAGGTGCGGCCCATCAGGAAGTTGGAGGCTTCCGCCGCCACGTTCTTGGCGAGCTTGGCGAGGCGCTGGGTGGCGATGATGCCGGCGAGGCCGCGTTTGCGGCCACGGCACATCAGGTTGGTCATCGCCTGGAGCGAGGTCTTGCGGGCCTCGTCGGAGACCTCGCCGGCGATCGCGGGGGCGAAGAGTTGCGCCTCGTCGACCGCCACCAGCATCGGATACCAATGGTCGCGATCGGCGTCGAAGAGGCCGTTGAGGAAGGCCGCCGCCGCGCGCATCTGGTCCTCGGCGTCGAGGCCCTCGAGGTCGAGCACCACCGAGGCGCGATGGCGGCGGATGCGATCGGCGATGCGGGAGAGTTCGGCGGGCGAGCGCTCGGCGTCGACGACGACGTGGCCGAAGGCTTCCGCGAGCGTGACGAAGTCGCCTTCCGGATCGATGATCACCTGCTGGACGTGCGGCGCCGACTGTTCCAGGAGACGGCGCAGCAGATGCGACTTGCCGGAGCCGGAATTGCCCTGGACGAGGAGGCGGGTGGAGAGCAACTCCTCGAGATCGAGGCTCGCGGCCTCGCTCGTCGATGTGGTGCCCAGATCGATTCCGACCTTCATGCCGCGCTCGCGCTTCCCGCCTTCGGAGGCGGGGACCCTATCATGCCGCGCCGCGAGAACGATCCGTTTCGGGACGCCTCTCCACAGGCAATGCGCGCTCGGAGGGGGCGGGCGCGTCGCTCAGGCGGCTCCCGGCCGGTCGGGGACGCCGGGGATGTGCGGCAGGAATTCGCGGCCGCGCGTGGTGACGAAGTCGACCAGGGCGCGAGTCGCCGGCAGCGGGCGCTTGCGGGCGAGGCGCACCACGTACCAGTTGCGCCACAAGGGCAGGCCCTCGACCTCGATCAGGGCGAGGCGGGCGTCCTCGAGTTCGGCCGCCACCGTGTGGGCCGAGATGAAGGTGAGCCCGAGGCCGGCGATCACCGCCTGTTTGATCGTCTCGTTGGAGCCGATCTCCATGCCGATCTTCGGCGAGAGGCCGGTCCGGGCGAGGAACTGTTCCATCAGCGTGCGGGTGCCCGACCCCGGCTCGCGCACCAGGAAGGTCCGGCCGCCGAGACGTTCCGGCGCGATCGGACCGAGGCCGACCAGGGGATCGTCGGGGGCGGCCACCACCACGTGCGGGTGATCGCCGATCAGCGCGCTCTCGAGCGGCACGTCGACCGGCGGCCGGCCCATGATCGAGAGATCGAAGTCGCCCGCCACGAACCGCGACAGAATGTCCGAGCGGTTGCCGACCACCAGTTCCAGTTCGACGCGGGGATGCTCGCGGGCGAAGGCGGCGAGGAGGCGGGGGGCGAAGTATTTCGCGGTGGAGACCACCCCGACCGTCACCCGGCCGCCGTCGGGCGAGCGCATCGCCTCGATCGATTCGCGGGTGTCGGCGAGGATCTGCTCGATCCGCCGCGCGGCATCGAGGATTTCCTGGCCCGCCGCGGTCGGCGAAAGGCCGCCGCCGTCGCGCTCGAACAAGGCGAGGCCGACCTCCTCCTCGAGCTGCTTCATCTGCGCCGTCACCGCCGGGGGCGTGACGTGCAGCGCCTCGGCGGCGGCGGCGAAGGAGCGGCCGGCGTGAGCGGCGACGACCATGCGGAGTTGCTTCAAGGTGACATTGCGCATGCCATTCAGTTTATCTGAACTCCGAGCAAAGGAAATACGAATTTATTTAATCCGATGATGTGGGCAGTCTCGCTTCACACGAAAACCAGGGAGCGCCCCGATGACCGTCATGGAAAAGCCCACCGCCAAGATGGATGCCAAGAAGCGCTACAGCGCCGGTGTCCTGAAGTACGCCCAGATGGGCTACTGGGACGGCGATTACGAGCCGAAGGCGACCGACGTTCTCGCCCTCTTCCGCATCACGCCGCAGGAGGGCGTCGATCCGATCGAGGCCGCCGCCGCCGTCGCCGGCGAATCGTCGACCGCGACCTGGACGGTGGTGTGGACCGATCGTCTGACCGCCTGCGACAGCTACCGCGCCAAGGCCTACAAGGTCGAGCCGGTGCCGGGCACGCCGGGGCAGTACTTCTGCTGGGTCGCCTACGATCTGATCCTGTTCGAGGAAGGCTCGATCGCCAACCTCACCGCCTCGATCATCGGCAACGTCTTCTCGTTCAAGCCGCTGAAGGCGGCGCGGCTCGAGGACATGCGTTTTCCTGCGGCCTATGTGAAGACCTTCAAGGGCCCGCCGACCGGCATCGTCGTCGAGCGTGAGCGTCTCGACAAGTTCGGCCGGCCACTGCTCGGCGCCACCATCAAGCCGAAGCTCGGCCTCTCCGGCAAGAATTACGGCCGGGTGGTCTACGAGGGTCTGCGCGGCGGTCTCGACTTCACCAAGGACGACGAGAACATCAACTCGCAGCCCTTCATGCATTGGCGTGATCGCTTCCTCTACTGCCAGGAGGCGGTGATGCGGGCGAGCGCCGACACCGGCGAGATCAAGGGGCACTATCTCAACATCACCGCCGGCACGATGGAGGAGATGTATCGCCGCGCCCAGTTCGCCAAGGATCTCGGCTCGTGCATCGTCATGATCGACCTCGTCATCGGCTGGACGGCGATCCAGTCCATGGCCGAGTGGTGCCGCGCCAACGACATGATCCTGCACATGCATCGCGCCGGCCACGGCACCTACACCCGGCAGAAGAACCACGGCGTTTCGTTCCGCGTCATCGCCAAGTGGCTGCGTCTGGCCGGTGTCGACCATCTCCACGCCGGCACGGCGGTCGGCAAGCTCGAGGGCGATCCGATGACCGTCCAGGGCTACTACAACGTCTGCCGCGAGCCGACGACCATGGTCGACTACCAGCGCGGCATCTATTTCGAGCAGGACTGGTGCGACCTGCGCAAGGTGATGCCGGTGGCGTCGGGCGGCATCCATGCCGGGCAGATGCATCAGCTCCTGCATCTCTTCGGCGACGACGTGGTGCTCCAGTTCGGCGGCGGCACGATCGGTCACCCGATGGGCATCCAGGCCGGCGCGATCGCCAACCGCGTCGCGATGGAGACCATGGTTCTCGCCCGCAACGAGGGCCGCGACATCATGGCCGAGGGTCCGGAAATCCTGCGGGACGCCGCCAAGTGGTGCAAGCCGCTCGAGGCCGCGCTCACCACCTGGGGCAACGTCACCTTCGACTACGCCTCGACCGACACCTCCGACTACGTGCCCACCCCCGTGGCGAGCTGAGCCTCCCTCGGCTCGACACTCGGAGACGGCGCTCGCGTGCCTGTCCGCGCGCCGTCTCCGCCCCCTTCACCGCTTCCGAGCGAGGACCGACCGATGAGACTGACCCAAGGCGCCTTCTCCTTTCTGCCCGACCTCACCGACACCCAGATCTCCGCCCAGATCGAATATGCGCTGGCGCAGGGGTGGGCGGTGAGCATCGAGACCACCGACGATCCCCATCCCCGCAACACCTATTGGGACATGTGGGGCATGCCGATGTTCGACCTCAAGGACGCCGCCGGCGTGATGATGGAGCTGAAGGCGGCGCGCACGGCGCTGCCGGAGCGCTACATCCGCATCAACGCCTTCGACAGCACCCGTGGCTGGGAGACGGTGCGCCTCGCCTTCATCGCCCATCGTCCGCCGGTCGAGGCGCGCTTCGCGCTCGACCGGGTCGAGGCCGAGGGCCGTGTCCAGCGCTACGCGCTGCGCCGCGTCTCGGCGTGAGGCGGGGGCTCGTCCGGTCACCCCCGGGCCCGGCCCGGGGGCTCCCATGCGATCCCGCGTCCCCCGCGAGGACATGTCGCATGGAGGAGCGGGCCGCGCCCGGCCATGAGGGAAGACGGACGACGACGGCGAAGGACGGTCCCGGCGCGGGGCCGACGGCAGAGGAACGATGCGGCTCCGGTCCGGCCGGGATCCGCGACACGAGGTTCGACCGATGACCATGCTCGCCGACCCCATGCCCGGCACCGAGACACCCGCCCCGCCGCCTCGGCAGGCGCTCAATCTCGCCGACATGTATCGCGACAGCGAGATCGGCCCGTTGCTCGCCGAACTCGATCGCGATCTGATCGGTCTCCAGCCGGTCAAGCAGCGCATCCGTGAGATCGCCGCCTATCTCCTCGTCACCAAGGCGCGGCGGGAGCTGGGGCTCGAGACCTCGACCCCGACGCTGCACATGGCCTTCACCGGCAATCCCGGCACCGGCAAGACCACGGTCGCGCTGCGGATGGCGGGGATCCTCCATCGGCTCGGCTACGTCCGGCGGGGCCATCTGGTCTCGGTCACCCGCGACGATCTTGTCGGCCAGTACATCGGCCACACCGCGCCGAAGACCAAGGAGGTGCTGAAGCGGGCGATGGGCGGCGTGCTCTTCATCGACGAGGCCTACTATCTCTATCGGCCGGAGAACGAGAAGGACTACGGTCAGGAGGCGATCGAGATCCTGTTGCAGGTGATGGAGAACCAGCGCGACGATCTGGTCGTCATCCTCGCCGGCTATGCCGATCGGATGCAGACCTTCTTCTCCGCCAATCCGGGCTTCCGCTCGCGCATCGCCCATCACATCGACTTCCCCGACTACGACGACGAGGAACTGCTCCGCATCGCCGATCTGATCGCCGAAAAGGAGGGCTACCGTTTCGACGAGGGAGCCCGGGCGGCGCTCGCCGACTATGTCGCGGCGCGGCGCAATCGTCCCGACTTCGCCAATGCCCGGTCGATCCGCAACGCCTTCGACCGTGCCCGGCTGCGTCAGGCGATCCGCCTGTTCGAGGCCGGCGGCGAGGTCGACGCCGACGCGCTCTCCACCATCACGGCGGCGGAGATCCGCTCCAGCCGAGTCTTGTCCGGGGACGGCTGAGGCCGAGACCGGGAACCGAAGTTCGCGAAGACGAACAGAGTCAAGAAAACGATAAAAAAGACAAAGGGAAACGACGAAAGGTTCACGTCATGCGCGAAGCAGCGAACACCCCCGATCTGGCCAGCCGGCTGGAGACTTGGGCGGGCACCGATCCGGTCCGTCTCGACGTCGCGAGCACGGTCGACGTCTTGGCGCGCGCCTGCGGCGAGATCGCCCTGCTGATCGCCGCCGGGCCGCTCGCCGGAGCGATGGGCGCCTCGCTCGGCGCCGACAACGGCGGCGGCGACGTGCAGAAGGAACTCGACGTCCGCTGCGACACGATCATCCGCGAGGCCTGCAAGGCGGCGCCGGTCGCGGCGCTGGCCTCCGAGGAGGCCGACGCGGCGATCCCGCTCGACCCCGAGGGGCGGCTCCTGGTCGCGGTCGATCCGCTCGACGGATCCTCCAACATCGACACCGACGTTTCGGTCGGCACGATCTTCTCGATCCGGCCGCGTCCGGAGACCGGCGATCCGACGGCGGATGCCGCCTTCCTGCGGCCGGGCCGCGAGCAGCTCGCCGCCGGCTACGTCGTCTACGGTCCGCATGTCGCGCTGATGCTGACGGTCGGCGAGGGGGTCGATCTCTATGTCCTCGATCCCGAGCGGCGGCGGTTCATGCTGGTCCGCGAGGGCGTGCAGGTGCCGGAGGAGGCGCGCGAGTTCGCCATCAACATGTCGAACTACCGCCACTGGGACGACCGCGTCCGCGCCTATGTCGACGATCTCATCGCCGGCCGCGACGGTCCGCGCTCCAACGACTACAACATGCGCTGGATCGCCTCGATGGTCGCCGAGGCGCACCGCATCTTCATGCGCGGCGGGATCTATCTCTATCCCGGCGACGATCGGAAGGGCTACGCGGCCGGACGTCTGCGCCTCGTCTACGAGGCGGCGCCGATCGGCATGCTGATGGCGCAGTCCGGCGGCCGGGCCAGCGACGGCGAGACCTCGGTTCTCGACCTCGTACCGGAGAAGCTGCACCAGCGCGTGCCGCTGATCTTCGGCTCGCGCCTCAAGGTGGAGCGGGTGGAGCGCTATCTCACCAGCGGCTGGGGACATTCGGAGCGTTCGCCGCTCTTCTCCAATCGCGGTCTGCTCTCCGCCTGATCTCGCCCGTCCCGCTCGTTTCGACGCCTTTCGCACCAGAGGACGCCCGTCCCATGTCCGTCAAGCATCCGATCATCTCCGTCACCGGCTCCTCGGGCGCCGGCACCACCTCGGTCAAGCGCACCTTCGACCAGATCTTCCGCCGCGAGGGCATCACCGCCGCCAACATCGAGGGTGACGCGTTCCACCGCTACGACCGCACCGAGATGAAGCGCATGATGGCCGAGAAGGCCGCCGCCGGGGACCATCACTTCTCGCATTTCGGCGCGGAGTCCAATCTCCTCGCCGAGCTCGAGGAGACGTTCCGCTCCTACGGCGCCACCGGCAACGGCCGCACCCGCACCTATGTCCACGACGCCGACGAGGCGGAGCAATACGGCTCGCCGCCCGGCACCTTCACCGACTGGCGCGCCTTCGAGCCGGGGTCCGATCTCCTCTTCTACGAGGGTCTGCACGGCGCCGTCGTCGCCGACGGGATCGACATCGCCCGCCATGCCGATCTGAAGATCGGCGTCGTCCCGGTCATCAACCTCGAATGGATCCAGAAGCTCCATCGCGACAAGGCGACCCGCGGCTATTCCACCGAAGCGGTCACCGACACGATCCTGCGGCGCATGCCCGACTACGTCACGATGATCGTTCCGCAGTTCACCAAGACCGACATCAACTTCCAGCGGGTGCCGACGGTCGACACCTCCAACCCCTTCATCGCCCGGACCATCCCGACCCCGGACGAGAGCATGGTGGTGATCCGTTTCCGCGATCCGCGCGGCATCGACTTCGCCTATCTCCGGACCATGCTGCACGACAGTTTCATGAGCCGGGCGAATTCGATCGTCATCCCCGGCGGCAAGCTCGACCTCGCCATGCAGCTGATCCTGACGCCGATGATCCTCAAGATCGTCGACCGCAAGCGCCGGTCGAGCTGAAGGAGGGGAGAGGTCGCCCGTTCCTCTCCCCCATCGTCATCCCCGGGCTCGCCCCGGGGATCCATGAAGTGCCACCGGAGCCTTCGAGGCCCGGACCGGCGACCGGGTCGCGCCCGGCCGTGACGGAGCCCGAGGCACCCGCGACGCGAGGACCGCGACGACCGGGTCGCGACGCGTCGATCGAGCAACGAACGAGACCTTCGCCAGAGGACCCCCCGATGAACGCCCCCACCACCGTCGACACCGCCCGTCCGGGCTCGCTCGCCTGGCCCGTCACCGCCGCGCTGCGCGCCCTCGCCATGGACGCGGTCGAGGCCGCCAAGTCCGGTCATCCCGGCGCGCCGATGGGCATGGCCGAGATCGCCGCCGTGGTCTGGCGCGATCATCTGAGGCACGATCCGAAGAACCCGTCCTGGCCGGATCGCGACCGTTTCGTGCTCTCCAACGGGCACGGCTCGATGCTGCTCTACGGGCTCCTGCATCTGACCGGCTACGACGTCTCGATCGACGACCTGAAGGCGTTCCGCCAGCTCGGCTCCAAGACCCCGGGGCACCCGGAGGTCGGCCATACGCCGGGCGTGGAGACCACCACCGGCCCGCTCGGCCAGGGGCTCGCCAATGCCGTCGGCTTCGCGCTCGCCGAGCGCACGCTCGCCGCCCAGTTCAACCGGCCGGGCCACGAGATCGTCGATCACCGCACCTTCGTCTTCATGGGCGACGGCTGCCTGATGGAGGGCATTTCCCACGAGGCGGCCTCGCTCGCCGGCTCGCTCGGCCTCGGCAAGCTGGTGTGCTTCTGGGACGACAACGGCATCTCGATCGACGGCAAATGCGCCGAATGGTTCGCCGACGACACGCCCGGTCGCTTCGAGGCCTATGGCTGGCACGTGGTGCGCGGCGTCGACGGGCACGATCCGGTGGCGATCGAGGCGGCGACCCGGGCGGCGCTGGCCGAGACGGGCAAGCCGTCGCTGATCTGCTGCCGGACCGTGATCGGCCGCGGTTCGCCCGGCAAGGAGGGCAGCGAGAGCTGTCACGGCGCGCCGCTCGGCGCGACCGAGATCGCCGCCGTGCGCTCGGCGATGGCCTGGCCGCACGCGCCCTTCGAGATCCCCGAGAGCGTCCGCGCGCAGTGGGACGCGCGCGCCGCCGGCGCCGCCCGTTCGGCCGAATGGGCCGAGCGCTACGCCGCCTATGCCGCCGCCCATCCCGATCTCGCGGCCGAATTCTCGCGCCGCATCGAAGGCCGGCTCGCGCCGGACTTCCACAAGGGGCTCGACACCGCGCTCGCGGCCTGTGAAGCCGCCGGCACCGTCGCCAGCCGCAAGGCCGGGCAGATCGCGCTCGGCGCGCTCGCCGAACACGTGCCGGAGTTCCTCGGCGGCTCGGCCGACCTGTCGCATTCGAACCTCACCGTCCACAAGGGCTCGGTGCCGGTCAGCCGCGATCCCGCCGGCAATCAGGTGCTGTGGGGCGTGCGCGAATTCGGCATGGGGGCGATCGCCAACGGCATCGCGCTGCACGGCGGGTTCATCCCGTTCTGCTCGACCTTTCTGGTCTTCTCCGACTATGCCCGCAACGCCATCCGCATGGCGGCCTTGATGAAGCAGCGGGTGATCTGGGTGCTGACCCACGATTCGATCGCGCTCGGCGAGGACGGTCCGACCCATCAGCCGATCGAGCATGTCGAGAGCCTGCGGCTGATCCCGAATCTCGACGTGTGGCGGCCGGCGGACGCGGCCGAGACGGCGGCGGCCTGGGGCGCGGCGCTCGCCCGCACCGACGGTCCCTCGGCGCTGATCCTGTCGCGTCAGAACCTGACGCCACAGCCGCGCACCGCCGTTCCCGGCGCCCAAGGCGCCCATGTCCTGCGGGCGCCGGACGATGCCCGCGTGACGCTCCTCGCCACCGGCTCGGAGGTCGGCCTCGCCGCCGCCGCCGCCGATCTCCTGGCGAAGGAGGGGATCGGCGCGCGTCTCGTCTCCATGCCCTGCGTCGAGGCGTTCGAGCGCATGAGCGCCGAGGAGAAGGCGGCGATCCTGCCGAGGGACCTGCCGATCGTCGCGGTCGAGGCCGGCACCACGCGCGGTTGGCGCGGCGTGGTCGGCGAGCGCGGCGCGGTGATCGGCATCGATCGCTTCGGCGAGAGCGGCCCCGACAAGGCGCTGCTGGCGCATTTCGGCTTCACGCCGGAGCGCGTCGCCGAGACGGCGCGCGCCGTCCTCGCCTGACGAACCCGATACGTCCCCCGACCCGAGGGACGGCCCGGAGAGAGGGATCCGCGTCGGCCCGCGCCTCTCGCTCTCCGGGCATTTCTTTCCCCCCACGGTCCGCCGCCGACCGTCGCTTCAGAGGTGCGTCATGCTCCCGCTCGTCATCGCTCCGTCGATTCTCTCCGCCGACTTCGCCCGCCTGGGCGAAGAGGTCCGCGCCGTCGAGGCGGCCGGCGCCGACTGGATCCATTTCGACGTGATGGACAATCACTTCGTCCCCAACCTGACCTTCGGCCCGATGGTGCTCCAGGCGATCAAGCCCTGGACGAAGCTCAAGATCGACGCCCATCTGATGGTCGAGCCGGTCGACGCGCTGATCGAGAGTTTCGCCGATGCCGGCGCGGATCTGATCTCGATCCACGTCGAGGCGACGAAACATCTCGATCGTTCGCTGCGGCTGATCCGCCAGAAGGGATGCGAGGTCGGCGTGGTGCTCAATCCGGCGACGCCGGTCGCGGCGCTCGACTGCGTGCTCGATCAGGTCGATCTGGTGCTGCTGATGTCGGTCAATCCCGGCTTCGGCGGGCAGGCTTTCCTGCCGCACGTGCTCGACAAGATCGCGGACGTGCGCGCCCGCATCGATCGCTCCGGGCGCGCCATCCGCCTCCAGGTGGACGGCGGCGTCGCCCCCGACACGATCGGCGCGGTGACGAAGGCCGGCGCCGACACGGTGGTGGCGGGCTCGGCGATCTTCAAGAAGGCCGACTATGCGGCGGCGGTCGCAGCGCTCAGGGCCGGCGCGGCCGCGTGAGGCGGCGGGAGGCGAGGGGGCGTCGTCGGGGGAGACCGTCCGAACGACCCTCGCCCGCCCGGCGGGCCGCAGGCGGTCACGATCCAAAACGGAAAACGGCGCCGGATCGCTCCGGCGCCGTTTCTTCGTTCGATCCCCTCTGAGATCAGAACTTGTAGCTGTAGCCGAGCGAGACCTCGTACTGCTCCATCGACAGCGAGATCGGCTGACCGAACATGTCGACGCCGTCGAGACGGGCGCGCGGCACATAGGCCACGGCCAGATCGATGCCGGAGTTCTTGTTGAGCTGATAGCTCATACCGGCCGAGACGTGGTCGGTGACGATGCCCGGGGCGAAGATGTTGAAGAACGCATCCTGAGAGCGGACCGGGTTGGTGTTGTGCGAATAGCCGACCCGCAGCGTCGCGTCCGCGGTGACCTTCCACGCGGCGGCGAAGGCGAAGACGTCGACGTCGCGCCAGCCGAAGCCGGGGCCGCCGCTGGCGCCGAGCGGAACCGCGCCGAGGGTCGCCGAGGTGTTGGCGATCGCCGGGACGGAGGCGTAGAAGATGTGGCGATAATCGGCCATCAGGGTCACGCCGGGCATGGCGTCCCAGGCGACGCCGGCGGTGACGTTGGCGGGAATGTCGAAGCTGCCGCCGTCGGCGAAGAGGCCCGAGTACTTGTCGAACTTGGTCGACCAGATCGGGGTCTGACCGGACAGGCCGAAGCGCACGCCCGGAGTGACGTTCCACTGCAGACCGGCGCGCACGCCGGCGCCGTAGGACCAGTCGTCACCGTTGTTGGTGAGATTGGTCGGCGAGGCGGAGAAGCCGGTGAAGGCGGCGAGGCCCGAGGCGCGGAACTTCTGAATGGCGAAGACCGGGGCGACACCGACCGAGAAGTCGCCCATGCGGCGGGCGTAGCCGACCGACACGAACATCTGCTCGAGGTTGACGCCGGCCTGACCGCCGCAGAAGAGACCCGTGCCGCCGCCGCAGGCGGCGAAGGCGCGCGCCATGCCCGGCCAGTCGGTGTTCATGCCGCCGTTGCCGAAGACCGCGACGCCCCAGGCCGACTGCGCGTCGAGCTGGCGGGAATAGGCCATGTTCGGCATCAGGAAGAAGTTGCTCTCGCTGGTGGTCGTGCCGCCCGGGAGCATGCCGAAGCCGTTCGCGGTGACGTCGCGCTGGGGCGAGAACACGGTGAAGGCGGCGTTGAAGCGATCGCCGACCGAGACGAGACCGGCCGGGTTGACCGAAAGGCTCATCGCATCTTCCGGATTGGCGACGCCGGCGCCCGACTGCGCCTTCTGGATCGTGCCGTAGCCGGTCTGGAAATAACCTTCGGTGGCGTTCGCGGCCGTGCCGGCCCCGAGAAGGGCGGAGGCGGCGAGCGCGAGCGCGGAGACCCCGCCGACGAGATGCCTGATCGTCATACTATCCCCCAATGCGGTCCCGAGACCTTCGGTCCGCCCATCGCACCCGCGTGGCCCGCGCGGGGACGTTCTTGCTTGTTCTTGGGCGAGGATCCGGTGGAAGAGCGCCTCGCGTCCCCCCTCCCGGACCCCCGAGACCGACGAACCCCCCGGCCCGCCGATCGTCGACACTCCGATATTCCAGTCGCCCCGAAAGGGCTGAACCACCGAGTGCCTCTCACGGTGGAGCCGCGTCGGACGTCGGTGGTTCCATTTTTCTTCCGGTCGCGTCCCCGTCGCTTCCGGAAGATCGTGATCTCGCTCACGCCGCGCGGCGAATGACGAATCTGAACACCGCACCGTCCTGCGATTGTTCCACCATTTCGTTCCCGGTGGTACGGCAGAAGGCGGCGAAGTCGGCCACGGAGCCGGGGTCGGTGGCAATCACTTCCAGAGTGTTGCCGACCGGCAACTCCTTGAGCATCTTCTTCGTCTTGATGATCGGCAGCGGGCAGTTGAGACCCTTGGCGTCGAGGACCTGATCGGCCATGACGAAACCCTTTCGTGGGAGGTCGTGGGGAAGGGGGGGCGCCGGCATGCGGCCGGCACTCAGATGTAGAGGTTGATGTCGGACTTCAGGGCGTTTTCCATGTAGGTGGCGGCGCCGCCCAGCGTGATGCCGTCGATCATGTCGTTCTTGTCGAACTCGAACAGATCCATCGTCATCTGACAGGCGATCATCTTGACGTCGCACTCGATCGCCATGTCGCGCAGCTCCTCGATCGAGGCCACGCCCTTCTTGGCGATCATGTTCTTCATCATCTTGGACGCCATGGCGTCGACACCCGGCAACATGCCGATCAGATTGGGCATCACCATGTGGGTGCCCATCATCGGCATCGCCATCGCCGGGTTGCCCAGCGTGGTCACCTGCAGGTCGAGCTTCTTCTTGAGGAGCGGCAGACCATAGAAGGTGAAGAAGAGAGTCACGTCGACACCCATCGCCGCCGCGGTCGTCGCCAGGATGAAGGGCGGGTAGGCCCAGTCCAGCGACCCCTTGGTCACGATGATGGTCATCGACTTGGGCTTGTTGTCGTCTTGTTCGCTCATCGTCGGACATCGCCTCCTGACGGTCTGATCATGCGTCGTTGCCGTCTTTCAGGGCATATTCGCATATCAGAATGCTGCGATGGAAGAGGGGTAGGCCCGCCGCCCCGGCGTCGCAAGTCTGTTGTTTTGCGAAGGAAATCCGCTGCACTGCGGTGTTCGCAGACGCGAAGGAAAGTCGTGAACAATTGAAATGTCGAATGAAATTCCTCAATGAAGCCGTCGTCGTCGCCTCCGACGTCTACCGCCGTGCGGCGTACGGCCGCAATCATCCGCTGGCGATCGCGCGGGTCGAGACCGCTCTCGACCTCGCCGGCGACCTCGGTTGGCTCGCCGGGCGGGTCCATTCGTCCCCCGTCGCGGACTGCGACCTGTTGACGCGGTTTCATACCCGCGACTGGGTTTCCGCGCTCGCGGCGGCCGATGCGAGCGGGGTGGTGGCGCCCGAGGTCCGGGCCAGGCACGGGCTCGGGGGGATGGAGAATCCCCTCTTCGCGGGTGTGTTCGAGCGCGCCTCGACCAGCGTCGGCGGGTCGTTCGAGGCGGCGCGTCTCGCTCTCGACGGGCGCGTCGCGTTCCATCCGGCCGGCGGCACCCATCACGGCCGGCCCGACGGGGCCTCGGGCTTCTGCTACTTCAACGATCCGGTCTTCGCGATCCTCGGCCTCCTCGACGGCGGGCTCGAGCGGGTCGCCTATGTCGATCTCGACGCCCATCACGGTGACGGGGTCGAGAACGCCTTCGCGAGCGATCCGCGCGTCTGGACGATCTCGATCCACGAGGCCGGGCGCTGGCCGGGGACCGGCGCGCTCGACGATCGCCGCGAGGGCAGGGCGCGCAACGCGCCGGTGCCGCGCGGCATCGTCGATCCCGAATACGATCTCCTGATCGCGGAAGGCGTGGTCCCCGTCCTCGAGCGGCTGAAGCCGAAGGCGGTCGTCGTCACTTGCGGCGCCGATCCCCTGCTGGGGGATCCTCTGTCGAGCATGCGCCTCTCCAACGGGGCCGTGTGGCGAGCGGTGACGGAGGTGATCGCCCGGGCGCCGCGCGCGGTCGTGCTCGGCGGCGGCGGCTACAATCCCTGGACGCTGGCGCGCTGTTGGGCCGGGCTCTGGGGCGTGCTCGCCGGGTTCCCGATGCCCGAGACCCTGCCGGAGGTCTCGCGCGCCCGGCTCGCGGCGCTCGACTGCGACCTGGTCGAGGAGGAGGACCGCGATCCCGCCTGGACGACCACCTTGGTCGATTTGCCGAGCGAAGGGCCGGTTCGAGACGAGATTCGGGCCATCGCGGGTGCGATCCGGGCCGGCTGAGGAAAATGTGAACCGATTAGAAACGTAAATTGCGCGATCGGCCAACTTGCCGCATGGTTTCAGGGTTCATCCCGATTGCGTCGGACGGTGAATGGGAGTTACCTCGATCGAAATATCAGAAGTTTCGCATGTGAGACTCGAAACGAAGCGAGGGAGAGCGTCGGATGGGTTGGTCGGAAGCGATCGCCGCGATCGAGCCGCTCGAGGATGCCGTCTTCGATGCCGCCCTGCTCGCCGAGATGGAACGGGCGGCGGTGGGCCGGTCCCCGCGTGGGCCGATCCGTTTCTCCACGCCCACCTTCAAGGAATATGAGACGAGCGAGCTCTCGGGCTGTTCCAAGGGGACGTTCCCGGCCTTCTCGATCACCGGCTCGGCCTGCGCGCTGAACTGCGACCATTGCCGCACCGAGATCCTGAAGCCGATGATTCCGGCGCTCAGGCCGGAGGAGTTCGACCGGCGTGTCCGCGACATGATCGCGCTCCGCGGGCTCTCCGGCTTCCTGCTCTCCGGCGGGTCCGACAAGCGCAACGAGATCCGCTACGAGCGCTTCTATCCCGTCATCGAGGGGCTGAAGCGCGACTTTCCCCATCTGAAGATCGCGATCCACTCCGCCCTCATCGACCGCGCCCGCGCCCGCGCCATGGAGGCGGCGGGCGTCGACACGGTGATGATGGACGTGATCGGGGCACAAGAGACGATCGCGCAGGTCTATCACCTCGACCGGCGGGTGGAGGATTTCGAGGAGACGCTCGCGGCGCTGACCGAGACGGGGATGGAGGTCGTCCCCCACATCGTCGTCGGGCTCCATTACGGCCGCATTCTCGGCGAGGCGCGGGCGCTCGACATGGTGGCGCGTCACCCGGTCCATTCGCTGGTCTTCGTGGTGATCATGCCGTTCTACGCCGCGCCCGGCACCTTCGAGACGCCGGATACGGCCGAGGTCGGGCGCATCTTCCTGGAAGGCCGCGCCCGCGTGCCCGATCGCGACGTGCTGCTCGGCTGCGCGCGGCCGGCCGGCATGCACAAGCGCGTCACCGATGCCTATGCCGTCATGGCCGGCCTCGACGGCATCGCCTTCCCGGCGGAAGGCGCGGTCGAGGTGGCGCGGATGATCGGCCGGCCGCACACGCAACAGATGGCCTGCTGCTCCATGAAGGAGACCCGCGACGGTCTGATCGAGGGGAGGGGGCGGATCGCCCCCTGCGCGGCATGACCGGGGCGGCGCACGAGGCCTGCGACGTGGTCGTGGTCGGGCTCGGCCCGGCGGGTGCGTCGGCGGCGCGGGCGGCCGCGCGGGCCGGCGCCCGCGTGATCGGCCTCGACAAGCGCGTCCGGCCCGGCGAGCCGGTGCAATGCGCGGAATTCGTGCCGCTGTCGCTCGGCTCCGAAGTGGAGGCGCTCGGGCGCTTCGCGGTTCAGCCGATCGCGGCGATGGACACGTTCACCGAAGGCGACGGCCCGCGCCGCGACGCGCTGCCCGGCTGGATCATCGATCGGGCGCGGTTCGACGCGGGGCTGGTCGAGGCGGCGCGCGAGGCGGGGGCCGAATGTCGCTTTTCCGCTCCCGTCGCTCGGGTCGACGCCTCCGGCGTGACGCTCTCCGACGGGTCGCGGATCGAGGCGAGCGTGATCGTCGGTGCCGACGGTCCGCGCTCGGCGGTCGGTCGGGCCATCGGCTCGGTCAATCGGGTGGTCTCGCACACCCGCCAGATCACCGTGCCGCTGCTCGAGCCCCACGACGCCACCGACATCTTTCTCTCCGCCACCATGCCCGGCGGCTACGGCTGGCTCTTTCCGAAGGGGACCGTCGCCAATCTCGGCCTCGGCGTCGACGCGCCGGCGCGCGGCTTCCTGCGGGTGCTGCTCGAAGGGCTCCAGGCGACGCTGGTGCGCGAGGGGCGGGTCGGCTGGGACGTGCTGGCGATCACCGGCGGGCTCATCCCGGCCGGTGGCCTGCTGGCGCCGACGGGACGGCTCGGCGGCCGCGAGGTGATCCTGGCGGGCGACGCCTGCGGCCTCACCAATCCGATCACCGGCGCCGGCATCGCCTCCGCCGTGATCTCCGGCCGGATGGCGGGCGAGGCGGCGGCCGCGCGCGTCGCCGGGGAGAGAGCCGCGCTCGAGGACTACGCCGAGGAGATCGAGGATCTCTTCGCCCCCGCGCTCACCCGCGCGGTCGCCCGTCGCGAGGCGATCGTCGCGGCCTGCGCCCGCGGCCGGGCGACGCCCGCCGATCTCCAACGCGCCTGGATCGCCTACGACGACTATTGGACCGCGCCCCTCGAGGCGGCGCCACATTCGGGAGTAGCCGCATGAGCTGCCTGGAAACCCACGGGACCACCCGCCCCACCACCGCCGGCGCCCCCGACTTCAACCCCTTCGACGCGATGGCGCCGCGCGCGCCCGCCGTCGTTCCCGCCTCGGCCAAGAACGGCGCGCGGGTGAAGGCCGGCGACGTCGCGCCGCGCGGCGTCTATCTGCCGAACGACAACATCCAGACGCCGAACATGCGCTCGCCCGACTATGTCCAGGTGTCGACGGCGGCGGCGATCTCGCTCGGGCTGATGGGCGGCAAGATGTATCGCTGCTCCTGCACCCATTGCCTCAATCTGCTGCTGACCTATCCGGAAGGCTGCCGCGCCAACTGCGCCTATTGCGGTCTCGCCCGTCACCGGGAGGCGGACCGCGACTATGCCGACCGCAACTTCATTCGCGTCGACTGGCCGGCGGTGCCGATGACCGAGATCGTCGACATCGTGAAGCGCCAGGGTCCCAAGACCAGCTTCCACCGTATGTGCATCTCGATGATCACCCACCCCGATTCGGATGCGGACACGCTGACGGTGCTGAAGACATGGACCGATCGGATCGATCCGTCGGACATCCCCGTCTCGATCCTGTCGAACCCGACGACGATGGAGCGCGCCGACGTGCAGCGCCTCAAGGATCTCGGCGCCGACATGTTCACCGTCGCCTTCGACGCGGCCACCCCGGACATCTTCGAGCGCACGCGCGGCAAGACCGTCGACGGGCCGCATCGCTGGGAGCGCTATTGGGAGGTGATGGGTCACGCCGCCGACATCTTCGGCCCCGAGAAGATCGGCGTGCATCTGATCGCCGGCATGGGCGAGACCGAGGCGGAGATGCTGGCCATGGTCCAGCGGGTCAAGGACATCGGCGGGCACAGCCACATGTTCTCCTTCTTCCCCGAGAAGGGCTCGCTGATGGACCATCTGCCGGCGACGCCGCGCGACCAGTGGCGCCGGGTCCAGCTCGGCCGTTACCTCATCGATTATCGCGGCCTGCGGGTCGACCAGATGCGGTTCGACAACCACGGCCGCGTCACCGATTTCGGCCTGCCGCGCGCCGAGCTCGAGACGGTGATCGAGGCGGGCACGGCCTTCCGCACCTCCGGTTGCCCGGGCAAGGTCGCCGAGGACGTCTCGGCCTGCGACCGGCCCTATGGCGACAGCCCGGTCTCCGACATCGCCAGCTTCCCGTTCCAGCCGAACAAGCGCGATCGCGCCAAGATCCGCCGTCAGCTGAACCTGCCCAAGGTGGATGCCTGAGATGGGCCCGGTCTTTCGCGTCATCGACACCGGGGTTCGCGGCGGCCGCGCCAACATCGCCTTCGATCAGGCCCTGATCGAGGCGCACAAGGCGGGCGAGATCCCCGACACCATCCGCTTCCTGACCTTCTCGCCCTCGGCGCTGGTCGGGCGGCATCAGTCGTTGTCGCGCGAGATTCGGCTCGACTGGTGTCGCGAGAACGGCGTGGAGACGGTCCGGCGCATCACCGGCGGCGGCACGCTCTATATGGACGAGGGCCAGTTCGGGTTGGAACTGGTGTTCCATCGCAAGAGCCTCGACCTTCCGACCCTCGCCGACGTGGCGCGGGGCGTGTGCGAATCGATCGCCCTCGGCCTGACGAAACTCGGCGTGCCCGCCCGCTATCGGCCGCGCAACGACATCGAGGTCGACGGCCGCAAGATCTCCGGCACCGGCGGTTTCTTCGACGGCGACACGCTGTTCTATCAGGCGACGATCCTCGTCGACATGGATCCCGCACGCATGTTGGCGGCGCTGAACGTGCCCGAGGCGAAGCTCGCCAAGCGCGCGCTCGACGACGCCGGCGCCCGCGTCACCACGCTGAGGACGCTCCTCGGGCCGGCGACGCCGACGACCGAGGCGGTGCGCGCGGCGCTTCTCGAGGGGCTCGCCGAGCGGCTCGGCATCGCCGCCGCATGGGGCGAGATCACCGCGCGCGAGGAGGAGCTCGCCGCCCTCGCCCACGACGAGGAGATCGGAACCGACGACTTCGTCGCCGAGATCGATTCGCCCCCGGTCGAGGCCGGCCACGCCGCCAAGCACGGCGCGGGCGGGACGATCGAGGCCTGGGTGCGCCGGGAAGGGGCCTCCGACGACCGGATCCGCGAGGTCCTGATCACCGGCGACTTCTTCGTGACCCCGCCGCGCACCATCCTCGACCTCGAGGCGGTGCTGCGCGGGGCGCCGGTCGCGGAGATCGGCGAGCGGATCGAGCGCTTCTTCGCCGAGGCGCGCGTCGGCGCGCTTTCGGCCGGCGCCGCCGATTTCGCCGAAGTGGTCGAGGCGGCGGCGACCGGAAAGTCACTTTCCATCTCGTGAGGTGGAAAGCAGCCTTCCATCCGATTGTTTTGTCGCAGAGGAAAAAGACGGACGACCAACAGCGAATCCGGACTTAACATTAGAATATCATAATGTAGAGCCCCGACGCGGGGGCCGGGAGGCACCCCGCGCGAACCTCGACGGGAGACGTCACGTGGCCAGCAAACTCTTGATCGTCATGTCGAACACCGATCCCCGCAACGGTCAGGAGCTGGGTGCTCCGCTGTTCCAGGCGACGGTCGCCGCGGCGATGGACTACGAGGTCGAAGTGATCATGACCGCCGCCTCCGGCATCCTCCTGAAGAAGGGCGAGGCCGAGAAGCTGGTGGTGAAGCCGGGCAGCCCGAAGTCGGTCTACGACTTCATCAAGGACGCCCACGGCGCCGGGGTCGTGTTCAAGTCGTGCTCGCCGAACCTCGATCTCTTCGAGATGACCGCCGACGACCTCATTCCGGAGTGCTCCGGCGTGGTCGGCGCCGCCTACATGCTCGAGAAGATCATGGAAGACGACGACCTTCGCGTACTCACCTACTGACGAGAGAGGCGCGGGGCACGGTCCCCGCGCCCCTCGCGTCCGATGCCATCCTTCTGAGAGGAAACGAAAAATGCCCGTGGTGCGTGGATGCAACCTTCCCGACGATCTCCTCTACGACGTCGAAAGCCACACCTGGTACCGTGAGCTCGACGGCGGCAAGGTGCAGATCGGCATGACCCAGGTCGCCGTGGCGCTGGCCGGCAAGCTCGTCGCCTTCACGCCGAAGAAGGTCGGCAAGCCGATCGCGGCGGGCAAGTCCTGCGCGACGGTGGAGAGCGGCAAGTGGGTCGGCCCGGCGAAGTCCGCCGTCGGCGGCAACGTGCTCGCGGTCAACGACGCCCTCGTCGCCACCCCGACGCTCGCCAACGAAGACCCCTATGTGAAGGGCTGGATGATCGAGCTCGAGCCGGAAGGCTGGGACGCGGTCAAGCCGACCCTGACGCCGGGCGCGGCCGTCTCCGACAAATACGAGGCCAAGATGGCCGCGGACGGGTTCGCCGGCTGCGCCGGCTGAACCTTCGACGACGCATTCCCGTTCGCTGAACGCGGACCCGCACGGCGCGGGTCCGCGCGAGGAGGCGTATGTCTCGACGCCTTCGCGGCGCAGCATGCGCTCGCACTCGCAGCACGATCCAAGTCCGTGAAATTCCTCGAGAAATTCGTCATCTGACTTGAGAAAATCGTCCTCGGACAGGTATCGTGTTGATCCGGATCAAAGCGTGCGAAGAATTAGAATTTCATAAAGTACGCATGTCTCAGACGGTCGCTTCGAGCCCTCGGTGATCCCATGACCTCGACATCCGCGTCTTCCGAAATCGTCGTCCTCGGTGTCGGCAACACGCTGCTCACCGACGACGGCGTCGGCGTGCTGGTGGTGCGCGAATTGGCGGAGGCCTCGACGAGCGAGGTCGCGTCCGCCGGGGCGGGGGGATCCGTCACCTATCACGACGGCGGCACGATCGGCCTCGCGCTGCTGCCGCTGATCGAGAACACCCCGTCGGTGATCCTGGTCGACGCGGCCGACTTCGGCGGCGCGCTCGGCGAGGTGCGCCTGTTCGAGGGCGACGAGATGGACGCGCTGCTGCGGGTCAAGCGCTCGACGCCACACGAGATCGCCGTCTCCGACCTCATTCTCACCGCCGAGCTGATCGGCGCCAAACCCGGCCGTCGCGCCCTCGTCGCGATCCAGGCCGGCGACCTGACGCTCGGGGCCGAGCCCCAGCCGACCGTCGCCGCCGCCGTGCCCGAGGCCCGGGCCCAAGTCACGGCGCTGATCGAGCGCTGGGGAGGACGCGCATGAACTCCGCTTCACCCATGACCGGGGAGGCGACCCCGCTCGCCCTCGCCGTTCTCTCGGAGATCGCCACCGCGCTCGCCCGTCTCGCCGAGACGGGGGAGGAGACGACGATCGACCTGAAGAGCCTGCCGCTTTCACCCGACGATCTCGCCCGTCTCGGCGAGTTGTTGGGGGAGGGGGAGGTGCGCTGCGATCTCGAGGTCGCCGGCCGCTCCGAAGTGCGCGAGACCGGCTTCTCCGGCGTCTGGTGGATCCGCCATCTCGGCCTCGGCGACGAGGTCGCGCTGGAGGAGATCGCGATCACCTTCGTTCCCGAAATTCTACACGCCCATCCCGACGACGTCGCTCGCGCCGCCCGGCGCCTCGCCGAGGCCGTCACCGCCCCTCTCGCAGACGAGGAGGAAACACCCCGTGGCTGAATTCGCGACACTCGGCGAACGACTGGCCGAACACGGCATCTCGCGCCGCGCCTTCGTCAAATACGCCTCCTATCTGGGATCGCTGATGGCGCTCGCGCCGGAGGTCTCGCGGTCGATGGCGGCGGAGCTCGCCAAGGCCCGGCGTCAGTCGGTGATCTGGCTCTCCTTCCAGGAGTGCACCGGCTGCACCGAGAGCATCACGCGCTCCTATTCGCCGACGCTCGAGGACCTGATCTTCGACTTCATCTCGCTCGACTACCACGAGACGCTGATGGCGGCCTCAGGCGAGGGGATCGAACATGCCCGCAAGGAGGCGATGGCCGCCAACAAGGGCAAGTACATCGTCGCGGTCGACGGCTCGATCCCGCTGAAGGACGGCGGCATCTATTCGACGAGCGCCGGTCAATCGAACCTCGCCATCCTCGAAGAGACCTGCAAGGACGCCTTCGCGGTGATCTCGATCGGCACCTGCGCGGCCTTCGGCGGCATCCCCAAGGCCAAGCCCAATCCGACCGGCGCGGTCTCGGTGGCCGACATCATCAAGGACAAGCCGATCATCAACATTCCCGGCTGTCCGCCGATCCCGGAAGCGATGACCGGCACGATCGCCTATCTGCTCGCCTTCGGCAAAGTGCCGGAGCTCGATCACCTCGGCCGGCCCAAGGCCTTCTTCGGCGACAACATCCACGACCGTTGCTATCGCCGTCCGTTCTACGAGCGCGGCCAGTTCGCCAAGTCCTTCGACGACGAAGGAGCGCGCGCCGGCTGGTGTCTCTATGAGGTCGGCTGCAAGGGCCCGGTCACCTACAACGCCTGCGCCACGACCAAGTGGAACGGCGGCGTGTCCTTCCCGATCCAGTCCGGTCACGGCTGTCTCGGCTGCTCGGAGCCCGATTTCTGGGACAAGGGCGGCTTCTACGTGCCGCTCTCCGGCTCGGTCGGCCCGACCGCTAAGCTGGTGGGGGGCGCCGCGATCGCCGGTGCGGTCGCCGGTCTCGCCGCCGCCGCCGTCGCCCGTCATCGCAAGTCGTCGCTGAACAAGGGGTGAGGATCATGGATCTCTTGGATTTCGCCCGTGGCCCGGCGATCAACGTCGCGATGGCCGTCCTGGTGTTCGGCGTCCTGTGGCGCCTGTTCGCCCTCCTGTTCCTCGGCAAGCCGGCCGACAAGACCGTGCCGCGCCTCGGCACGCCCGGGCCCTTCTGGGCGGGCCTGCGCGAGATCGGCCGGAGGATGCTGCCGCATCCGACCTTCGCCACCGCCGAGCGCTTCGCCTTCTTCAACGGCTGGGTGTTCCACGTCGGTCTGGCGATCGTGGTGTTCGGCTTCCGGCCGCACATCCTCTTCATCAAGAACCTGACCGGGCTCTCCTGGCCGGCGCTGCCGTCGGGCGTGATCTACGCCGTCGGCGCGATCACCGCGCTCTCCCTGATCGCGGCCCTGGTGAAGCGCGTCACCAGCCCGGTGCAGCGGTTCATCTCGACCTTCGACGACTACTTCACCTGGGTCGTCACCATCGCGCCCGTGCTGACCGGCCTCGCCGCCGTCGGCCATGTCGGCGCCCGCTACGAGACGCTGCTGGCGATCCACATCCTCTCGATCGCGGTGCTGCTGATCTGGCTGCCCTTCGGCAAGCTGTTCCACGCCTTCCTGGTGTTCCTGTCGCGCGGTCAGACCGGCGCGTTCCTGGCCCGGCGCGGCGTCTGATTTCCCGTCTCGGGCGGGGTCCCCCGCCCGACCCTTCTTCCGTCCCCATGGCCGTCCGTCGAACGAGACGCCGGGGACCCTTGAACCGGAGCACGACCCATGACGGAGCGTGTCGTCGTCGACCCCATCACCCGCATCGAGGGTCATCTTCGCATCGAAGCGGAAACCGGCGCCGACGGCGCCATCACCAAGGCCTATTCGTCGGGGACGTCGGTGCGCGGCATCGAGATCATCCTGCAGGGCCGTGATCCGCGCGACGCCTGGGCCTATGCCCAGCGCATCTGCGGCGTCTGCACGCTCGTCCACGGTCTCGCCTCGGTCCGGGCGGTGGAGAACGCGCTCGGCTACGTCATCCCCGAGAACGCGCAGCTGATCCGCAACCTGATGGTCGGCGCGCAATATGTGCACGACCACGTCATGCACTTCTATCACCTGCACGCGCTCGACTGGGTCGACGTCGTGTCGGCGCTGAAGGCGGATCCCAAGGCGACCTCGGATCTGGCGCAGTCGATCAGCTCTTACGCCAAGTCCTCGCCCGGCTATTTCGCCGAGACGCAGAAGCGGCTCGCGAAATTCGTCGAGGCCGGCCAGCTCGGCATCTTCTCCAACGGCTATTGGGGCCATCCGGCCTACAAGCTGCCGCCGGAGGCGAACCTGATGGCGGTCGCGCATTATCTCGAGGCGCTCGCCTGGCAGCGCGACGTCGCCCAGCTCCACGCGATCTTCGGCGGCAAGAACCCGCATCCGAACTTCCTGGTCGGCGGCACGCCGTCGCCGATCTCCTCGGCGCCGGTCGCCGGCTCCGGCTCGGCCTCGACCTCGGTCAACGTGCTCGGTCTCGAACACGTCCGCCAGATCATTCAGAAGATGAAGGCCTTCGTCGACGAGGTCTATGTCCCCGACACGCTCGCCATCGCCTCCTTCTACAAGGACTGGTTCGCGCGCGGCGAAGGCCTCGGCAACTTCATGACCTTCGGCGACTTCCCCGAGAAGGGGTCGGGCGATCCCTCCACCTTCATGGTGCCGTCGGGCGTGATCCTGAACCGGGATCTCTCCAAGATACATCCGGTCGATCTCAACGATCCCAGCCAGATCCAGGAGTTCATCGGCCATTCCTGGTACGACTACGCCGGCGGCAAGGACAAGGGTCTGCACCCCTACGAGGGTGAGACCAAGTTCGCCTATACCGGCCCGAAGCCGCCCTATACCCAGCTCGACGTCGAGAAGGAATATTCCTGGCTGAAGGCGCCGCGGTGGCGGGGTCATGCGGTCGAGGTCGGTCCGCTCGCGCGCATCCTGATGCTCTATGCGAAGGGCCACGAGGAGACCAAGGCGCTCGCCGGCATGGCGCTGAAGAAGCTCGATCTGCCGCTGACCGCGATGTTCTCGACGCTCGGCCGCACCGCCGCTCGCACGCTCGAGACCAAGCTGATCGTCGACAAGATGGACGCCTGGCTCGGCACGCTGACCGCCAACATCAAGGCCGGCAATCTCGCCGTCCACAACGCCGACAAGTGGGAACCCTCGACCTGGCCGTCGAAGTGCCAGGGCGTCGGCTTCATGGAGGCGCCGCGCGGCGGTCTCGCCCATTGGATCGTCATCGAGAACGGCAAGATCGCCAATTATCAGGCGGTCGTGCCCTCGACCTGGAACGCCGGACCGCGTGATCCCTCCGGTCAGCCGGGCGCCTACGAAGCGGCCTTGATGGATCGCCACCAGATGGTCGACGCCAAGCAGCCGATCGAGATCCAGCGCACGATCCACTCGTTCGATCCCTGCCTCGCCTGCGCGGTCCACGTCACCGACGAGGACGGTGAGGAACTGATGCAGATCCGTGTGAGCTGAGCGACGAGGAGACGTTCGTCATGACCGACACCATCAACGTCCAGGCGGCCGCGGACAAGTTCCTCTCCGTCGTCGGACGCCCGCTCGCGACCTGGGCCGAGGCCTGCGTCAAGTGCGGTCTGTGCGCCGAGGCCTGCCACTTCTATCAGGCGACCAAGGACCCGAAGTACACGCCCGCCTACAAGATCCTGCCGATCGCCAAGGCCCACAAGGCCCGCACCGGCTTCCTCGGGATGCTCGGCCTCGCGCCGAAGATCACCGAGAAGGATCTGAAGGAGTGGGAAGAGCTGATCTTCGACACCTGCAACATGTGTGGTCGATGCACATTGGTGTGCCCGATGGGGATCGACATCGCCTCGATCACCGGCGCCACCCGCGCGGCCATGGCCTCGGCCGGCATCGGCCCGGCCGATCTCTTCGCGGCGGCGGAGAATTCGCGCGATCGCGGCTCGCCGCTCGGCCTGTCGCCGGAGAAGCTCGAGGATCGTCTCGAGTGGCTCGCCGACGACAACGAGATCGAACTGCCGCTCGACAAGAAGGGCGCCGAGGTGCTGCTCACCGTCTCGTCGATCGAGATGATGAAGTACCCGGACAGCATCGTCTCCATGGCGAAGCTGCTCAACCACGCCGGCGTGAACTGGACCTTCTCCAAGAAGGGCTACGAGGCGACCAACTTCGGCTATCTCTCCGGCAAGTCCGACATCGCCAAGATGATGACCATGCGCATCGTCGAGGCGGCGGAGGAGCTGGGCGTCAAGGCGGTGATCATTCCCGAATGCGGCCACGCCTACGGCGTGATGCGCTGGCAGGCGGCGAACGTCATCGGCCGGCCGCTGCCCTTCGAGGTGTGGCACATCACCGAATATCTCGCCAAGCTGAAGCGCGAGGGCAAGTTCGAGTTCAAGCCCTACACCACGCCCTTCACCTATCACGACCCCTGCCAGATCTCGCGGCGCGGTGGGGCTGCGGCGGACGCGCGCTACCTGATGGAAGGGTTCATGACCGACTTCCACGAGATGGCGCCGACGGGGAATTCCAACTGGTGCTGCGGCGGTGGCGGTGGCGTGCAGGCGATCGCGCGGTCCGCGCCGATCCGCTATCAGGTCTTCAAGATCAAGACCGATCAGGTCGCCAAGGCGGGCGTCGAGACGCTGGTCTCCTCCTGCGCCAACTGCCGCCTGACCATGGACGAGGCCAAGGCCGCGACCAAGTGGACCGGCGGGCTCGACAGTATCGTCGAGATCCTGGCGAGCCATCTCATCACGAAGGACGACGACTGAACGCCCCTCGGCTCGCGCCCGCGGTCCGTCGTCCCACATCCACACGTTCGCGTGTGACCTCGAAGATCCCGGCTTCGCGGCCGGGATTTCTTCGTCTATGGATCGGGCGACAGCCGAGGAGAGGGAGCGCGATGAGCACCGATCAGTTCCACCATTGGGAGACCCGCTTCGCCCATCCCGACTACGTCTTCGGGACCGAGCCCAACGCCTTCCTCGCCTCCTGCGAGGGGCTTCTGCCGGAGGCCGGCGGCAAGGCGCTGGCGATCGCCGACGGCGAGGGGCGCAACGGGGTGTTCCTGGCCGAATGCGGGCTCGAGGTGCTGTCGATCGACTTCTCGCCGACCGCCCAGGCGAAGGCGCGCGCGCTCGCGGCCGAGCGCGAGGTGGCGCTGGAGACGCGCACCGTCGACATCCTCCATTGGGATTGGCCGGAGGCCGAATTCGACGTGGTCGCCGCGATCTTCTTCCAGTTCGCGACGCCGGCGGAACGAGCGAAGATCTTCGAGGGGATCCGCAAGGCGCTGAAGCCCGGCGGGCTGCTGATCCTCACCGGCTATCGGCCGGAGCAGCTCGCCTATGGCACCGGCGGCCCGAGGGTGCTCGAGAACCTCTACACCCGCACCCTGCTGGAACATGCCTTCGGCGACTTCACGGAGCTCTCGATCGTCGAGCACGACACCGTCGTCGACGAGGGCCACGGCCACAAGGGGCTCTCCGCCCTGATCGATCTCCATGGCCGCAAGCCGGCGTGAGACGGCGCGGGGAGGGCGCGCGCGAGCGTCGCGACTCTCACTCACGGGTTCGGCTTCACCCCGAGGCGCCCGATCGAAGATCGCGCCTCGAAGGGCGAAGCCACGACGGGCGGTGCCTCTCGGCCCTTCGCCCTCGAGGTTCGCTCGCGCTCGCACCTCGGGACGAAGCGCCTCCGCGAGAGACCGGAAGGTCGAGCCTCACGGGGCGGGCTCACCCGTCGGCCTGGCGATCGGCCCAGGCGACCATGGCGGCGCCCCAGTCCCGCGCCGTGGTCGCGTCGAGATCGAGCTGGGTGATGCGGTGCCCCTCGCGCACGATCACGCGCAGCATGATCATGCCACTCTCGAATTCCACCTCCTCGAGGCGCACCTCGCGGCGGTAGGGGGCCTCGAGCGTGGTCAGGGGTCTGCGGACGACGTCGCTCATGTGGGGGATCCGTCGGACGAGAAATCGGGAACGCCGGCGCGGTAGAAGACCAGCTCCAGGCGCTTCTGCCAATCCCGGGGGGTGTCCGGAAAGTCCGGTTTCAGATCCATGTGCAGCACGATCATGCCGTCGTGGGCGGCGGCCTCCACCAGCTTCTCGAGGTCGCGGTAGGAGGTGATCTCGCGGTGGGAGATGATGAGATCGGACAGAGAGGCCATCAGGCGGTGAACTCCGGTCGGGGAAGGGCGATGCGGTCGTAGGACCGCAGGCGGAGGAGCAGGCGACCCTCGGCGGGATCGTCGGCGTCGACGAAGCCGGAGCGGTCGTGCAGGACGTTGTCGGCGAGAAGGCCCATGCCGGGCTCGAGCGCCAGACGGAAGATCGCGGGATCGTCGGTCATGATCTCCACCAGCGCCGCCACCGCCGCGCGCGTGAGAGCATCCTCGGCCCAGGCGATGTGGCGCTTGCGGGCGGTGTAGCGCATGCCGAGGCGGCCGGTCGCGGGATCGCGGAAGAAGACCGGGCCGATCGTCTCGCCGCGCACCGTGCCGTCCTCCTCCTCGCAAGGGGGAATCAGCATGGCGCCGGGCCGCATCAGGGCCTCGACGAGAGCGGGATCGCGGTCGCGCAGGCGCAGATAGGCGATCTCGGGGTCGAGCAGGGCGTTGAGGCCGCCGGAGCGCGCCGGACGCACGCAATGGAGCACCATCGCCTGGATCGCCGCCTCGGGCCCGCCCCAGGCGTAATAGCCGTCGGTGTGCCAGCCGAGTGGGCGGTCGCTGTAGGGAATGAAGCCGGCCTGTCGCGGCGCGTCGGTGACGCGGATGGCGACGAGCCCGTCGGCGCCGGCCGAGCGATGGCGCTCGAAACGGACGAGGCCACAAGCGCGCGCGAGCCCCGAGACCGCCGCCCGCGCGCCGGCCTCGTCGAGCACGGGCCCGCGATAGATCACCATGTTCGCCCGTCCGAGCACCTCGGCGATGGCGCCGAGTTCACGCGCCGTCGGCCGCGCCGGATCGGCGAGCGGCACGATCAGCTCGTCGGCGCGGCGCGGGTGCTCGGCCAGTTTCGCGGCGCGCCAGGCCCGCCAGGCGACATCGTCGTCGAAGCGGGTCGGATCGAATCGCCTTGCCGCCCCGAAATCCCCCGGTCGAGCCGCCGGGGCCGGTCTCTCCTCGAGTCGCACCGCGTCCATGAACCCTCCGTCTCCTCCCGCGCGGCCCCGTCTTCGCGGGTGCTCGCGCCGTCTCGTCGATGCCCCCGGGGCGATCCTCGCCCGTCCTCCCGTCTCCTCGGTGAAAAATTTTTCAACCGATTCAAAAGTCTCACGGGAAAGTGCGAATCCGTGCGCCGAGGCTCTTTGCAATTCTTGAAAATCAGCATAGCATCATATTCGCGCTCTCGCATATAATCGTTTCGAGCGGGCGTCACCGCCGATGAGAATCGGCCGCGTTCGGCGAGAGAATCGAGGTTTCACGTCCCCCGGGTTCGGACGGAACGGGTGGGGGCGTGTCGGAATTTCAAACGAGCTTCGTCGCCGACATGTCAGAGGCATGCGGGACGGACGAGGCGATAGGGATCCGGTCGGTCTTTCGGGAGCGGTCGGGAAACGTTCGAAGGAGATATCCCATGTCGGGTGTCGAAGATGCCCGCGACGGAGCCGTGTCCGGCGCCGCTCGCGAGACCGCGCAGCATCCCACGCCTCATCTCGACCAGCTCGAGACCGGCCCCTGGCCCAGCTTCGTCACCGGCCTGAAGCGGCTGCGCGACAGCGGCGGCAAGCAATATGCCGCGATGATGAACGACCTGCTCGGCCAGCTCGAGCACTCCTACACCAACCGTCTCGGCTACTGGAAGGGCGGCACCGTCTCGGTCTTCGGCTACGGCGGCGGCATCATTCCGCGTTTCTCCGAGGTCGCCGACAAGTTCCCGGAATCGAAGGAGTTCCACACCCTTCGCGTCCAGCCGCCGGCGGGCTACCACTATACGACCGACCTCCTGCGCAACATGTGCGACATCTGGGAGGAGCACGGCTCCGGCCTGATCGCGCTGCACGGCCAGTCCGGCGACATCATGTTCCAGGGCTGCAAGACCGAGAACGTCCAGAAGGCCTTCGACGCCCTCAACGAGATCGGCTTCGACCTCGGCGGCGCCGGCCCGGCGCTGCGGACGTCGATGTCCTGCGTCGGCCACGCGCGCTGCGAAATGTCGATGTACGACGAGGTCAAGGCGCATCGTTCGGTGATCAACGAGTTCCTCGACGAGATGCACCGGCCGTCGTTCCCCTACAAGTTCAAGTTCAAGTTCTCCGGCTGCCCGAACGACTGCGTCAACGCCATCCACCGCGCCGACTTCGCGGTGATCGGCACCTGGCGCGACGACATGAAGGTCGACCAGGAGGAAGTGAAGGCCTATGTCGCCAAGGCGGGCCGCAAGTACACGATCGACCACGTCGTCGCCATGTGCCCGACGCGGGCGCTGTCGCTCAACGACGACGACACGCTCGAGGTCGACAACCAGTCCTGTGTGCGTTGCATGCATTGCATCAACGTCATGAACAAGGCGCTGGCGCCGGGCGACGACCGCGGCGCGACGATCCTGATCGGCGGCAAGCGCTCGCTCAAGGTCGGCGACCTCATGGGCACGATGGTGGTTCCGTTCTTCGACCTGAAGACCGACGAGGACTACGAGAGCCTGGTGGAGTTCGCCCGGTCGATCATGGAGTTCTTCACCGACAACGCGCTCGAGCACGAGCGTGTCGGCGAGACCATCGATCGCATCGGCCTGCCGGCCTTCCTCAAGGCGGTCGGCATCGAGCCCGATCCGAACATGGTCAAGCATCCGCGCACCTCGAGCTACGTGCGCACGGACGACTTCACCGTCGAGGCCGACAAGTATTTCGAGCGCAAGCTCCACAAGGCCGCCGAGTGATCCGTCGCATTCGATGAGCCGATCGGGTCGCGACGATCCGATCGGCCGACGACGACGCGGGGAGAAACCCCGCGCGTTCGAACCATGCCCAGACGTCCCTAGGGAGGGAACATCGCGATGAGCCAAGCTCAGACGGCCGAAGTGCGGCCTCGGCTGCCCGACGAACACGGCGTGCCGGATCCGTTCCAGTACATGCATCCGATCATGAAGAAGAACTACGGCAACTGGGCTTGGCACGATCGCCCGCGCCCCGGCGTGCTCCATCACGTCGCCAAGAACGGCGACGAGATCTGGACCGTGCGCGCCGGCACCCAGCGCCAGATGGACGTCGGCACGATCCGCACCCTCTGCGACATCGCCGACACCCACGGCGAGGGCCACGTCCGCTTCACCACCCGCTCCAACATCGAGTTCATGGTCGGCGACTTCGCCAAGGTGCCGGCGCTGATCTCGGCGCTCGGCGCGGCCGGCTTCCCCGTCGGCGGCACCGGCAACTCGGTGTCGATGATCTCCCACACCCAGGGCTGGCTCCACTGCGACATCCCCGGCACCGACGCCTCCGGTGTCGTGAAGTCGCTGATGGACATGATGCATCACGAGTTCACCCACGAGGAGATGCCGAACCGCGTGCGCATCACCACCTCGTGCTGCCAGATCAACTGCGGCGGCCAGGGCGACATCGCGATCAACGTCCAGTACACGAAGCCGCCGAAGATCAACCACGATCTCGTCGCCAACGTCTGCGAGCGCCCGGCGGTCGTGGCGCGTTGCCCGGTCGCGGCGATCCGTCCGGCCATGGTCGACGGCAAGCCGTCGCTCGAGGTCGACGAGAAGAAGTGCGTGTGCTGCGGCGCCTGCTATCCGCCGTGTCCGCCGATGCAGATCAACGGCGCGGACTCCACCAAGATCGCGATCTGGGTCGGCGGCAAGCATTCGAACGCCCGTTCGAAGCCCGCCTTCCACAAGCTGGTGGTCGCCAATCTGCCCAACAACGCGCCGCGCTGGCCCGAGGTCGAGGAGGTCGTCCGCAAGATCCTCTACGCCTACAAGGACAACGCCAAGGACTTCGAGCGCATGGGCGAATGGATCGACCGGATCGGTTGGCCGCGCTTCTTCGAGCTGACCGGGCTCGCCTTCACCAAGCATCACATCGATACCTGGGTCGGCGCGCGTCACAACATGAACATGTCGACGCACGTCCACTTCTGAGACCGGCGCGGGGCTCGTCCGAGCCCCGCCGCCCCGCCGAAGACGTCAGAACGAGTCCCGGGAGGTTTCCGTGAAGTTCGCAGTCGTGGTCAACGAAGGTCCCTATACACATCAGGCGTCGGATACGGCGTATCAGTTCACCAAGGCGGCGCTTGAGAAGGGACACGAGATCTATCGCGTCTTCTTCTATCACGACGGCGTCAACAACGCGACGCGTCTGACGGTTCCGCCGCAGGACGAGCGCAACGTGCAGAAGAACTGGTCGGAACTGGCCGAGAAGAACGCCCTCGACATGGTCGTCTGCATCGCGGCGGCGCAGCGGCGCGGCATTCTCGACGAGGGCGAGGCCAAGCGCCACGGCAAGGGCGAGGGCGCCGCCAACATCGCCCCGGGCTTCCGCATCTCCGGCCTCGGCCAATTGATCGAGGCGGGCATCCAGGCCGATCGCCTCGTCGTCTTCGGCGACTGAGGGGAGGGGATCCATGTCCGACACCAAGCGTTTTCTCTACGTCAACCGCAAGGCGCCGCACGGCACCGTCTATGCGCTCGAGAGCCTCGAGGTGGTGCTGATCGGCGCCGCCTTCGAGCAGGACGTCAGCCTCGCCTTCCTCGACGACGGCGTGTTCCAGTTGGTCAAGAAGCAGGTGACGACCGGCATCGGCGTCAAGAACTTCGCGCCGACCTACCGGGCGCTCGGCGACTACGACGTGCGCAAGCTCTACGTCGAGCGCGAGAGCCTCGCCGAGCGCGGGCTCACCGAGGACGACCTCATGGAGGTCACGCACGAGAACGACGACGAGGAGGACGTCTCCTCGATCGAGATCGTCGACCGCGCCCGCATGGCCGAGATCATGGCGGCGCAGGACGTCGTCCTGAGCTTCTGAGGGAGAGACCACCGATGTCCACGCTGCACACCGTGAACAAGTCCCCCTACGAGCGCGGCAGCCTCGATTCCTGTCTGGCGCATGCGCTGCCCGGCGACGCGGTCCTCCTCATCGAGGACGCCGTGGTCGGGGCGCGGGCCGGCTCCACCCGGGTCGCCGAAGCCTTGAAGGCGGCGATGCCCGGCTGCACCATCCATGTCCTCGGTCCGGATCTCGCCGCGCGCGGCATCCCGGCCGATGCGGTGGTCGAAGGCGTCTCGGTCGTCGATTACGGCGGCTTCGTCGACCTGGCGGCCACCCACGACAAATCCCAGGCCTGGCTCTGACCGGACTGGCCACGAAAACGAAAATCACCTGGAGGAACCCCATGAGCTATCATTTCAACGGCGCCGACATCGCTTCCGACGAAGAGGGCTACCTGACCGACCTGTCGCTGTGGAACCCGGAGCTCGCCCTGCTGATCGCCAAGGACGAGAAGATCGAGATGTCGGACGAGCATTGGGAAGTGGTGAACTTCCTGCGCGAATATTACGACGAGTATCAGATCGCCCCGGCCATCCGCGTGCTCACCAAGGCGCTGAAGAAGAAGCTCGGCGAGGAGAAGTCCTCGAACAAGTATCTCTACGAGCTGTTCCCCTACGGCCCGGCCAAGCAGGCGTGCAAGATCGCCGGCCTGCCCAAGCCGACCGGCTGCGTCTGAGCCACGGGCGCGCGGCCCCGGCCCGCGACGGCGCGTTCGTTCCTCTCCCCGTCGCCGGGGAGAGGTGACGACCCGGACGGAGCCGTCGCGATCTCGCCGCCTCGCATCGGGCGCGCCTTCGCCCGAACGGACGTCATCGACCGATCAGGTCCTTTTGCGGATGGCAGGGGAACGCCCGTGCTGACGACGATCTACGCTTGTCTCTTCTATGGCGCGACGGCGATCTTCCTCGCCGGCATGGTGTTGCGCGTCACGCGCTTCGCCCGCACCCCGGCGCCGCTCAAGATTCCGACCATGCCGGCCCCGACCACGAAGTCGGGTGTGGCCTACCGTCTCTTGCGCGAGGTGACGGTGTTCGAGAGCCTGTTCCGGGCCAACAAGTGGATCTGGGCCTTCGGGTGGATCTTCCATGTGGCGCTGGCGGTCGTGCTGATCCGTCACCTGCGCTACTTCGTGCAGCCGGTGCCGAGCCTGCTCGCCCTGATGCAGCCGCTCGGCGTTCTCGCCGGCTTCGCCATGGTCGCGGGCCTCGCGGGCCTCTGGGGCCGCCGCCTGATCGTGCCGCGCATCCGCTACATCACCGGGCCGTCGGACCATCTGATGCTGGCGCTGCTGGTGGCGATCGGCTGCTCCGGGCTCCTGATGAAATTCGTCGCCCACACCGACATCGTCGCGGTGAAGACCTTCTTCCTCGGCCTGATGCGCTTCGACATCCAGCCGCTGCCGAGCGATCCGATCCTGCTCGTCCATCTCGGGCTGGTGGCGACGCTGATGATCGTCTTCCCGTTCTCCAAGCTGGTGCATGCCGCCGGCGTGTTCTTCTCGCCCTCGCGCAATCAGGTCGACGACAGCCGTGAGCGTCGTCATCTGGCGCCCTGGGCGGCGAAGCTCGAAGCCGACCGCGCGAGGTGAGACCCATGGATGCGATCGTTCCCGGCTCGGATGCCGACCGTCTCGATCCGCTCGAGATCCCGACGCTCTGCCCCGGCGCCATGGCTGCCTCGCAGCCGTGGGGCGCCTCGCCCGACCACCAGAAGGCGCTCGGCTTTCCGGGCGAGCTGGTCGACGACTGGCAGAACGTCGCCATCGCCAAGATGGGCGAGTTGCTGGAGAAGAACCGCGCCCTGCGCGTCTATCTCGACAGTTGCGTGAAATGCGGCGCCTGCACCGACAAGTGCCACTATTTCCTCGGCACCGGCGACCCGAAGAACATGCCGGTCGCCCGTCAGGACCTGCTGCGCAAGGTCTACCGTCGCTATTTCACCTTCACGGGCAAATATTTCCCCGGCCTCGTCGGCGCGGAGGAGCTGACGAAGGAGGTGATCGACGACTGGTACTCCTATTTCCACCAGTGCTCGCAGTGCCGGCGTTGTTCGGTGTTCTGCCCCTACGGGATCGACACCGCCGAGATCTCCATGGCGGGCCGCGAGATCCTGGACGCGATCGGCAAGGGGCAGAAGTACTGCAACGAGATCATCGGCAAGGTCCACACGATCGGCAACAACCTCGGCCTCAACAAGAACGCGCTGCGTTCGACGCTGGAGGGCCTCGAGGAGGACATCGAGGACGCGACCGGCGTGCCGGTGAAGCTGCCGCTCGACCAGAAGGGTGCCGACATCCTTCTCGTCACGCCCTCGGCCGACTTCTTCGCCGAGCCGCACGTCGACGGGCTGATCGGCTACGCCAAGGTGTTCCACGCGGCGGGCGCGAGCTGGACGATTTCGTCCTACGCCTCGGAGGCGGCGAACTTCGGCATGTTCATCGGCTCCTACGAGCAGATGCGGCTGATCTCGCTCCGGATCCGCGAGGCGGCGCTCGATCTCGGCGTCAAGCGGATCGTCTTCGGCGAATGCGGACACGCCTGGCGCGTCGCCTATTCGTTCCTCAATACGCTCGCCGGTCCCTTCGACTTCCTCGACCAGCGTTACCCGATCCCGCAGCACATCTGCGAATACACCTGGGATCTGATCCAGAAGGGGGCGCTCGAGTTCGACAAGTCGAAGAACGACCACATCCGGCTCACCTATCACGACAGCTGCAACGTCGCCCGCGCCACCCGTATGGGCGACCAGCCGGGCGGCCAGTTCGAGATCCCGCGCGCCATTCTGAAGACGGTCTGCAACCACTACTTCGACATGGCGCAGGACACGATCCGCGATCAGACCTTCTGTTGCGGCGGCGGCGGCGGGCTCCTCACCGACGAGTTGATGGACATCCGCAAGAAGGGCGCGAGCCCGCGCATGAAGGCGCTGAAGACCGTCTCCGAGGATCACGGCGTGACCCACATGGCGGCGATCTGCGCCATCTGCAAGACCCAGTTCGCCAAGGTGATGCCCGAATGGGGCTTCGAGCGCGACGCGATCCTCAGCGTCCATCAGCTCGTCTCCAACGCCATCATTCTGCACAAGCCCGAGCAAGAAAACGACGACGACCGCTGAAGCGGCGCGAATGGTCCTGGGAGGACGTCATGAACGAGAGCCCGAACCCCAAGAAGTTGACCTTCCGTCGTTTCGAGAACGGCGAGTCCATGTGGAAGTGGGACGATCTTCAGGAGAAGATCTTCACCGCCGACAAGTCGCACAAGTGCCCGACCTACATTCATCGCGCGCCGCCGTGTCAGGCGGGCTGCCCGTCGGGCCACGACATCCGCGGCTGGCTCGCCATCGCCCGCGGCCAGGACAAGGCCCCCGACGGCCGGCCGTGGCAGGCCTATGCCTTCGAGCGAATGGTCGAGGCCAATCCGTTTCCCTCGGTGATGGGGCGCGTCTGCCCGGCGCCGTGCGAGGACGGCTGCAATCGCAACGAGGTCGACGATTTCGTCGGCATCAACGCGGTCGAGCAATATGTCGGCGACTGGGCGATCGACAACGGTCTCACCCTGCCGGCGCCGGCGGCCGAGACCGGCAAGAAGGTCGCGGTGATCGGCGGCGGTCCGGCGGGCCTCGCGGCCGCGTCGTTCCTGCGCCGCATGGGGCACGGGGTGACGCTGTTCGAGGCGCATGATCGGCTCGGCGGCATGATGCGCTTCGGCATTCCCGGCTACCGCACGCCGCGTGATCGTCTCGACGCCGAGATCGACCGGATCATCGCCACGGGCGTCGAGGTGAAGCTCAACACCCGCGTCGGCACCGACGTGAACCTCGACACGCTCGAGGCGGACTACGACGCGATCTTCTGGGCGCTCGGCGCGCAGAAGGGCCGGCCGCTGCCGGTTCCCGGCAACGACGCCGAAGGCTGCATCACCGGCATCGAGTTTCTCGACGCCTTCAACCAGGGTTGGGTCTTCTCGACCGCGCCGCGCGTGGTCGTGGTCGGCGGCGGCGACACCTCGATCGACGTCGCCTCGGTCGCCCGCCGTCTCGGCCACATCACCAAGAAGGCCGAGAAGGATCGCGCCGGGTCGGAGACGATGGGCTTCGAGGCCCACGACGTCGCCGGCACGATGGCGCGCGAAGGCGTCAAGGCGACGCTGACCTCGCTCTTCCCGATGGCCAAGATGACCGCCGCCGAGCGCGAGCGCGAGGATGCGCTGCGCGAGGGCGTGGAGATCCGGGACGCGGTGATGCCGCTCGAGGTGATCTCCGAGGGCGGGCGCGTCACCGGCCTCCGGATGTGCGCCTGCGACATGAAGGGCATGGTGCCGATGCCGCGCGAGGGCACCGAATTCGTCATCGAATGCGACATGATCGTCTCGGCGATCGGCCAGATGGGCGATCTCGCCGAGGGTCTCGCCCGGCTCGACGGCGGGCGCGGCTTCATCGCGGTCGACGGCGTCTATCGGGTCAAGGGCACCGAGAAGCACTTCGCCGGCGGCGACATCGTCAAGCCGCACCTCCTCACCACCGCGATCGGCCACGGCCGCGTCGCCTCCGAGGTGATCGACCACTTCCTCTCCGGCGAGATCCCGGAGAAGCGGCCGAAGGTCGACGTGCACCATTTCCGCCTGCTCGAGGAGTTGCAGCAGCGCAAGCTGGAACCGGACGCCTACGACCATCTCCAGAGCCGCGGCACCTGCGACGCCGACTACGCCGTCCACAACTGGGACGATCGTTCGTCGTCGCACGTCGTGCCGCACGACGATCTCTTCAAGGGGCACTTCTCCTACGATCCGCGCGAGCATCGCGCCGAGATCCACGTCGAGGCCGACAACGTCATCGGCAACTTCGAGGAGCGCATCCAGGGCCTGACCGAGGCGCAGGCCCAGCACGAGGGCAAGCGCTGCATGAGCTGCGGCCTCTGCTTCGAGTGCGACAACTGCGTGATCTACTGCCCGCAGACCGCCGTGTCGCGCGTGCCGAAGAAGGAGCGGGCGGTCGGGCGCTACGTGGAGACCGACTACCAGAAGTGCATCGGTTGCCACATCTGCAAGGACGTCTGCCCGACCGGCTTCATCCAGATGGGTCTGGGGGAGTGACATGACGCGTCGCTCCAACCTCGCCACGCTGCTGCTGTTCCTGGCGACGCTGTTCACTGGCGGCCTCGTCGGGGCGGCGACGGGCTCGGCGATCGAAAGCGCGGTCGCGGCCCCCGCGATCCCCAAGGCGGAAGGCCAATGCGTGGCGCCGCCGGAGGTGATGCGGCGGTCGCACATGACCATGCTGAAGCACACCCGTGACGTCACGGTGCGCGAGGGCGACCGCAAGACCGCCGAGGGCCTCACCGCCTGCATCACCTGCCATGCGGTCAAGGACGCGTCCGGCGCCTTCGTCTCGATCAAGTCGCCGCAGCACTTCTGCCGCGCCTGCCACGACTACGCGGCGGTCAAGGTCGACTGTTTCGAGTGCCATGCCTCGCGTCCTCTGACCGAGAAGTCGGCGGAGGCGGCGCATGCCGCCTCGAGCGCCGACCTCGCGGCCCTCGCGGCCTTTGCCCGGGAGACCAGACCATGAGTGGATGCGGCAGCGCAAAGACCGGCGGATGCGGTGGCGGCTGCGGTTGCGGTTCGGCCGCGCCCTCGGCCGAGACCGCGATCGACGCCGGCCGTCGCGCCTTCCTCGGCGGGGCCGGCGCGGTGGCGGTGACGACGCTCGCCCCGACGGTGACCCTGATCGCCTACGGCACCTCGGAGGCCCAGGCGGCCGGCGCCGATCCGGCCAAGCGCTGGGGGCTCCTGATCGACATCTCGAAATGCGCCGACGGCTGCACCGCCTGCGTCACCGCCTGCAAGACCGAGAACGGTTGGGAAGGCGGGGCGGACAACCAGCAGGACAGCCAGTGGATCCGCAAGGTTTCGCTGCGCGATCCGAAGTCGGGGGTGACGCGTTCGGCCCCGGTGATGTGCCAGCACTGCGCCCATCCGCCTTGCGTCGACGTTTGCCCGACCGGCGCGTCGATGAAGCGGGCCGACGGCATCGTGCTGGTCGACAAGCATCGCTGCATCGGCTGCCGCTACTGCATGATGGCGTGCCCCTACAAGGCGCGGTCCTTCGTCCATCACGAGCTCGAGGACCAGAAGCCGTGGGCGCCGCGCGGCGTCGGAACGGTGGAGAGCTGCACGCTCTGCGTCCACCGGGTCGACCGGGGCGACGCGCCGGCCTGTGTCTCGGCCTGCGCCTCGGCCGGAGGGGCGATGCTCTTCGGCGATCTCAACGATCCGACGTCCGAGATCGCCCAGGCGGTGGCGAGCGTTCCCACCAAGCAGATCCGTGGCGACCTCGGCGTCGACCCGGGCGTGCGCTATCGCAATCTGTGAGGGGGCGGACGATGACCCACATCACCTATACCGAATGCAAGGGTGGGCGCTGGTTCGGCACGGCCTTCGTCGCGCTGCTCGGCGTCCTCGGCATCGGCGCCGCCTCCGCGCTCTACATGGAGATCAACGGCCACGCCGTCTCCGGAATGAACAATTCGGTCGTGTGGGGGCTGCCGCACGTCTTCGCGATCTTCCTGATCCTGGTCGCGTCGGGCGTGCTCAACATCGCCTCGCTCGGCTCGGTCTTCGGCGAGATGGGCTACAAGCCCAAGGCGCGCCTGTCGTCGGTGCTGGCGATCACCTTCCTCGTCGGCGGTCTCTCGGTGCTGGTGCTCGACCTGGGCCGGCCCGACCGGCTGACCGTGGCGATGACCAACTACAATTTCCGCTCGATCTTCGCCTGGAACGTGCTGCTCTATTCCGGCTTCGTCGGCATCGTCGGTGCCTATCTGGTGGTGCAGATGACGCGGCGCTGGGAGAAGTTCGTCAAGCCGGTCGGCCTCCTCGCCTTCCTGTGGCGTCTGATCCTGACCACCGGCACCGGCTCGATCTTCGGCTTCCTGGTGGCGCGGTCGGGCTACGGCACGGCGGTGCTGGCGCCGGAATTCATCGCAATGTCGCTCGCCTATGGTCTCGCGGTGTTCCTCCTGATCCGCATCGCCATCGACGACGCCTCCGACCGCCGCCTCGCCGACCTCCTCCTCGACCGCCTCGCGCGGCTCCTGGTGATCTTCGTCGGATCGGTGCTCTATTTCACCGGCGTCTACCACTTCACCGCGATCTTCTCGCCCGAGCGGGTCGAGTTCGAGGCGTGGATCCTGCTCCACGGCGGCATCTACACGGCCGTCTTCTGGATCGGCGCCGTGGCGCTCGGCCTGCTGACGCCGATGGCGATGCTCTACAACCGCACCGAGGTGTCGCGCGGCCGGGTGGCGCTCGCCAGCGCCCTGGTCATCCTCGGCGGCTTCGCCCAGCTGTGGGTGATCCTGATCGGCGGACAGGTCTTCCCGATGCGCCTCTTCCCCGGCTTCGAGGTCTCCTCGAGCTTCGGCGACGGCGTCGTCGCGACCTATGTCCCGAGCCTGCCGGAACTCGGTCTCGGCCTCGGCGGCGTCGCCGTGGCGCTGCTCCTCAGCATGATCGCGCTCCGCCTGTTCCGGCTGCTGCCGCACGAGGAGGCCTGAACCATGCCGCGTCTCGTCGTTTCCGCCGCCCACAAGTCGTCCGGCAAGACCACCTTCACGATCGGCCTCGCCGCCGCGCTCGCGCGGATCGGCCGGCGTGTCCAGTGTTTCAAGAAGGGGCCGGACTACATCGATCCGCTGTGGCATCGCCGCGCCTCGGGCCGGCCGAGCTACAATCTCGACTTCAACACCCAGACGCCCGACGAGATCGCCGCGCTGGTGGCGGCGCGCGAGGCGGGGCTCGATCTCGCCCTGATCGAGGGCAACAAGGGTCTGCACGACGGGGTCGATCTCGAGGGAACCGACTCCACCGCCGCGCTCGCCAAGCTCCTGAAGGCGCCGGTCGTGCTGGTGCTCGACGCCTCCGGCATGACGCGCGGCATCGCGCCGCTGCTGATGGGCTACCGGATGTTCGATGCCCAAGTCGACATCGGCGGCGTGGTGGTGAACCGGGTCGCCACCGCGCGCCAGGAAGCCAAGCTGATCGCCGCGATCGAACGCTACACCGACGTGCCGGTGCTCGGCACCATCGGCCGGCGCGCCGATCTGGTGGTCGAGGAGCGTCACCTCGGGCTGACCACGCCGCAGGAGACCGACGACGTCGAGCGCGTCGTCTCCCATCTCGCCGAGACCGTCGCCGGCGGTGTCGACCTCGCCCGGATCGAGGCTCTCGCCGAGAGCCGGGCGCCGACCCCCGATCGGGCCCGCCCGATCGTGGTGCGCGGTGGCAAGGCGTCGCTGCCCCCGGGCGCGCCGACCATCGCGGTCGCCCGCGACGGCGCCTTCTGCTTCTACTATCAGGACGATCTCGAGGCGCTGGAGCGGGCCGGGGCGCGGCTCGAGTTCTTCTCGACCCTCGAGGCGAAGCGTCTGCCGCCGGCCGACGGTCTCTTCATCGGCGGCGGCTTCCCGGAGAGCCACGTCGCCGCGCTCGAGGCCAATGCGAGCCTCCGAGCCGACATCGCCGAGAAGGGCAGGGCGGGCCTGCCGATCTACGCCGAATGCGGCGGGCTGATGTATCTCTCGCGCAAGATCGTCTGGAACGGCGTCGAGGGCGACATGGTCGGTCTGGTGCCGGGCGACGCGGTCGTCCACGAACGTCCGCAGGGCCGCGGCCTCGTCGTGCTCGAGGAGACCGCCGCGATGCCGTGGCCGCGCGGCGGCGCCACGCCCGAGGCGGCCGGGCCGCGCCGGGTGCGGGCGCACGAGTTCCATTATGCCCGGCTCGAGAACCTCGCCCCCGGCCTCGCCTACGCCTGGAAGGTGCTGCGCGGCGACGGCATCACCGGCCGCGACGACGGCGTGGTGATCGCCAATACGGTGGCGAGTTTCGCCCATCTGCGCGACACCTCGCGCCTCGATTGGGCGCGGCGCTTCGTCGCCTTCGTCGAGACGCATCGCGCGGCGCGGCGCGAGGGGCGCGGCGAGCGGATCACCGGGGCGCCGGCGGCGGTCGCGCGGCGCGGCGATCTCGGCGCGGTCGGCGAGGCGATGGCCTTCGGAGGCCTGCGGTGACCCAGCGAACGCGACCCGCCACCGACGCCGACGGCTATCTGCTCGACCCCGACGACTGGGACGAGACCTTCGCGCTCGAGACCGCCGCCGCCCTCGGCGTCACCATGACCGAGGAACATTGGGACGTGGTGCGCTTCATGCGGGCGGAGCGCGAGGAACACGGCGTCTCCCCCGACGCCCGCCACGTCATGCGCCACCTCACGGCCACCCGAGGCGCGCATCGCAATCGCCTGTTCGAACTCTTCCCCTACGGCTATCCGGGTCAGGCCTGCCGGATCGCCGGGATGAAGCGCCCCCGTGTCTGGAGTACCGGATGATCCTCGACCCCCACCCGAGACCCCGGCGATCTTCACCGAAAGAAAGGTCGATACCGGGTGAAATTTTTGACCCGTGACATGGCGCAGGTCGAAACATGAGAATATTATGAAGGACATAATGGTGGTGCCTCGTCCGGGCCGTCTCACCGGGGGGTGATCGGTGGAGGCACGACCGAAGAAACAGACCGCCTCGAAGTGGGTCTCAGGGCTTCGGGGCGGCGTGATCAGGAGGGTTCGATGGCTCATATCGTCGTAATGGGCGCCGGTCTCGGCGGCGTCGTCATGGCCTACGAGATGAAGGATCAGCTGCGTCCGGAGGACAAGCTGACCGTCATCACCAAGGATCCGAAATATCATTTCGTCCCGTCGAACCCGTGGATCGCCGTCAAGTGGCGCCAGCGCGAGGACATCCAGATCGATCTGGCGCCGACCTTCGCCAAGCGCGGCATCGATTTCCGCGCCACGCCGGCCAAGAAGGTGATGCCGACCGAAAACAAGGTCGAGCTCGCCGACGGCTCCTTCATCGACTACGACTTCCTGATCATCGCCACCGGCCCGGAACTGGCCTTCGACGAGATCGAGGGCTTCGGTCCCGAGGGCTACACCCAATCCGTCTGCCACATCGACCACGCCGAGAAGGCGGCCGAGGCCTTCGAGGAGTTCTGCAAGAACCCGCAGCCGATCATCATCGGCGCGGCGCAGGGCGCCTCCTGCTTCGGTCCGGCCTACGAGTTCCTCTTCATCGTCGAGACGGAGCTTCGCCGCCGCAAGATCCGCGACAAGGTGCCGATGACCTTCGTCACCGCCGAACCCTACGTCGGCCATCTCGGCCTCGACGGCGTCGGCGACACCAAGGGTCTGCTCGAGAGCGAGATGCGCGGCAAGCACATCAAGTGGATGACCTCCTCGCGGGTGAAGAAGGTCGAGAGCGGCAAGATGACCGTCGAGGAGATCGCCGACGACGGCTCGGTCAAGGCCGAGAAGGAGATGCCGTTCGGCTTCGCGATGATGCTGCCGGCGTTCCGCGGCATCGAGGCGGTGCGCGGCGTCGAGGGCCTCGTCAATCCGCGCGGCTTCATCCTGGTCGACAAGCATCAGTGCAACCCGACCTTCCGCAACATCTTCTCGGTCGGCGTCTGCGTCGCCATCCCGCCGATGGGCCCGTCGCCGGTGCCCTGCGGCGTGCCGAAGACCGGCTTCATGATCGAGTCGATGGTCACCGCCACGGCGCAGAACATCGGCCAGATCCTGCGCGGCGGCGTCTCGACCCACGAGGCGACCTGGAACGCCGTCTGCCTCGCCGACTTCGGCGACTCGGGCATCGCCTTCGTCGCCCAGCCGCAGATCCCGCCGCGCAACGTCAACTGGTCCTCGTCGGGCAAGTGGGTGCACGCGGCGAAGATCGGCTTCGAGAAGTACTTCATCCGCAAGATGCGTCGCGGCGAGAGCGAACCCTTCTATGAGAAGGCGATGCTCGACTTCCTCGGCATCGGCAAGCTGAAGAAGAGCACCTGATGCTCTGACGGCGCCGGGTCCCCGACGCCGTCCTCCCCCTTCGCGACCGCCCGTCTCGTCCCCCTCGCGGGGACGAGGAGGGTAAGGTCGTGCCCGAAGCGGGTCGCCGAGCCCTTCCGCCCGGCGATCAGGACGACCGACCCCTCCGACAGACGAGGGGCGAGAGCGGAGCCCGAACAGGGCCCGCGAACGACGTCTCGAGGAAACCGACAACGAGGAGGGACCGCGCCTTGGCCGCGTCCGCTCGCATCAGTGCCGTCTTGCCCGCGCTCCTGCCGTTCCTCGGCTGGATGCGGATGAGCGACCGCGCCTCGATCCGAGCCGACCTGATCGCCGGTCTGACCGGGGCGGTCGTGGTGCTGCCGCAGGGCGTCGCCTTCGCCACCATCGCCGGCATGCCGCCGGAATACGGGCTCTATGCCGGCATCGTCCCGACGATCATCGCGGCGCTGTTCGGCTCGTCGTGGCATCTCGTCGCCGGGCCCTCGACCACCGCCTCGCTGGTGCTCTTCACCTCGCTCTCGGCCTTCGCCACGCCGGGCTCGGAGCGCTACGTCGAACTCGCGCTGACGCTGGCCTTGATGGTCGGGGTGATCGAGCTCAGCCTCGGTGTCTTCAAGCTCGGGGCGATCGTCAACTTCATCTCCCATTCGGTCGTCGTCGGTTACACGACCGGCGTCGGGATCCTGATCATCGCCCATCAAGTCAAGGGGTTCCTCGGGATCCCCGTCTCCAAGGACGCCGAGTTCCTCGAGATCCTGCGGGATTTCGTGTTCGGGCTCGATCAGATCGCCTGGCCCACGGTGGCGGTCGCGATGGCGACGCTTCTGACCGCGATCGCGGTGCGGATCTGGACGCCGCGCATCCCCTACATGATCGTGGCGATCCTGGCGGGCGGGCTCGCGGGCGCGCTGGTCGATCGCTGGATGCCCGGGTCGGTCTCGACCGTCGGGGCGCTGCCGGCGCATCTGCCGCCGCTGTCGATGCCGGATTTCGATCCCGCGACCTGGCGCATGCTGCTGCCGACGGCCTTCGCGGTCGCGGTCTCGGCCTCCAACGAGGTGGTGTCGATCTCGCGGGCGCTGGCGCTGCGCTGCGGCCAGCACGTCGACGCCAACCAGGAGTTCATCGGCCAGGGGCTCGCCAACGGGATCGGCAGTTTCTTCTCCGGCTACGTCGTCTCGGGCTCGTTCAATCGCTCGGCGCTCAATTACGACGCCGGCGCGCGCACGCCGCTCTCGGCGCTTTCGGCCGGCATTCTGCTCGCCGGCATCCTGGTCTTCGCCGCGCCGCTCGCGGCTTGGCTGCCGCATGCGGCGATGGCGGCGACGCTGGTGCTGGTCGGCTGGAGCCTGATCGACCGCAAGCGCATCGCGCAGATCCTGCGCTCCGCCCATTCCGAACGGGCGGTGATGGCGGTGACGATCTTCACGGCGCTGTTCGTGCACATCCAGGCGGCGATCCTGGTCGGCGTGGTGCTGTCGCTGATCGTCTATCTCTATCGCACGTCGAAGCCGCAGATCATTCCGCGCGTGCCCGATCCGATGAGCGGCGGTCGCAAGTTCACGACGCCGGGGCCCGATCTTCCCGAATGCCGTCAGCTCCGCATCATCCGCATCGACGGGTCGCTCTTCTTCGGCGCGGTGGCGGCGTTCCAGGACAAGCTCCGGCGCTTCGAGGCGGAGAGCCCGAACCGGCGTCATCTCGCCATCGTCATGAGCGGGGTCAACTTCGTCGATCTCGCCGGCGCCGAGGCGCTGGTGCAGGCGGCGCGACGACGGCGGGCGCGCGGCGGCGGGCTCTATCTGATCCGCGTGAAGGAACGGGTCTGGGACATTCTGGAGAAGGGCGGGCACCTCGACGAGATCGGCCGGGAGAACGTCTTCACCTCCAAGACCGACGCGCTCCGGACGCTCTATCGCAAGTTCGACTACGAGGAATGCAAGAGTTGCGGACTGAACGTCTTCGTCGAATGCGCCAGGATGGGCAAACAGGAACCGCTCGAGGAGGACTTCGAGGAAGAGGTCACCATCGAGAACTGCCCGCCGGAATGGGTCGGCGGCGAGGCGGAACGGCAAGAGCCGGAGACCGTGAAGTGAACCGTCCGGCGTGACGCCGACGAAGCTGGATCAAGGCCCCTCGCGGGCGAGGCAAGAGGAAACGGGGTTCATGTCGAAGGAGCCGACACCGGATCTGTCGCCCGTCGTCCACGACGAGGTGAAGTACACGACCTGCTACATGTGCGCCTGCCGGTGCGGCATCAAGGTGCACGTCAAGGACGGCATGGTCCGCTACATCGAGGGCAACAAGAACCATCCGATCAACAAGGGCGTGATCTGCGGCAAGGGATCCTCCGGGATCATGCAGCACTATTCGCCCTCGCGCCTCAGGAAGCCGCTGAAGCGCGTCGGCAAGCGCGGTGAGGGCGAGTTCGTCGAGATCGAGTGGGAGGAGGCGCTCGGCCTCGCCACCGAATGGCTCGGGGCCATCCGCTCGACCGACCCGAAGAAGCTCGCCTTCTTCACCGGCCGCGATCAGTCGCAGTCGCTGACCGGCTGGTGGGCGACCCAGTTCGGCACGCCGAACTTCGCCGCCCACGGCGGCTTCTGCTCGGTCAACATGGCGGCGGCCGGGCTCTACACGATCGGCGGCTCGTTCTGGGAGTTCGGCGAGCCCGATTGGGAGCGCGCGAAGTATCTGATGCTGTTCGGCGTCGCCGAGGATCACGACAGCAATCCGATCAAGACCGGCCTCGGCAAGATGAAGGGGCGCGGCGCCAAGGTGGTGTCGGTGAACCCGATCCGCACCGGCTATTCGGCGATCGCCGACGAGTGGCTCGGCATCCGGCCGGGCACCGACGGGCTCTTCGTGATGGCGCTCATCCACGAGCTGCTGCACGCCGACAAGATCGATCTCGACTACCTCGTCCGCTACACCAACGCGCCGTGGCTCGTCGTCGACGCGCCCGGCACCGCCGAGCACGGGCTCTTCGCCCGCGACGCCGCCGGCGATCCGCTCTGCTTCGACCAGACCACCGGCCGGCTGGTGTCGGCGAAACTGCCGGACGTGGCGCCGGCGGTCGTGGGCTCCTTCGAGCTGCCCGACGGGCGACAGGCGGTGCCGTCGTTCCAGCGGATCGCGGAGCGCTACATGGACGCGGCCTATGCGCCGGAGGCGGTCGCGGCCTCCTGCGGCATTCCCGCCGACACGATCCGCCGCATCGCCGCCGAGCTCGCCGAGGTCGCCTTCGAGCAGACGATCGAGCTCGACGTCGAATGGACCGACTGGGCCGGGCGCACCCATTCCAAGATGATCGGCCGTCCCGTGGCGATGCACGCGATGCGCGGCATCTCCGCCCACACCAACGGCTTCCACACCTGCCGGGCGATCCATCTCCTCCAGGTGCTCCTCGGCTCGGTCGAATGCCCCGGCGGCTTCCGCTTCAAGCCGCCGTTCCCCAAGCCGATCCCGCCGGGCCAGAAGCCGGCCGGCAAGACCTCGGCGCCGAACACGCCGCTCTCCGGTCTGCCGCTCGGCTTCACCACCGGGCCGGAGGACCTGATCGTCGACGACGAGGGCCGTCCGATCCGCATCGACAAGGCCTATTCCTGGGAGGCTCCGATCGCCTCGCACGGCCTGATGCACATGGTGATCACCAACGCCTGGAAGGGCGACCCTTATCCGATCGACGTGTTGTTCATGTACATGGCCAACATGAGCTGGAACTCGACCATGAACACCAAGGGTGTCATGGACATGTTGACCGACGTCGATCCCGAGACCGGCGAATACAGGATCCCGAAGATCATCTATTCCGACGCCTATGCCTCGGAGATGGTCTCCTACGCCGACCTGATCCTCCCGGACACGACCTATCTCGAGCGCTGGGACTGCATCTCGCTGCTCGACCGGCCGATCTGCGAGGCCGACGGGCCGGCCGACGCGATCCGCCATCCGATCGTCGAGCCCGATCGCGACGTGCGCGCCTTCCAGACCGTGCTGCTCGATCTCGGCGCCCGGCTGAAGCTGCCCGGCATGACCAATGCCGACGGCACCGCGAAGTTCCCCGGCGGCTATCCCGACTACATCGTCAACCACGAGCGCACGCCCGGCATCGGCCCGCTCGCCGGTTGGCGTGGCGAGAACGGCGAGAGCTTCGGGCGCGGCGCGGTCAATCCCAATCAGCTCGAGGCCTATATCGCCCACGAGAGCTTCTGGCATCACGAGCTGTCGCCGGATCAGAAGTTCTACAAGTTCGCCAACAAGTCCTATCTCGACTTCGCGGTGAAGATGGGCTTCATCGGCCACGCCGATCAGATCGTCATCCAGCTCTATTCCGAGCCGATGCAGAAGTTCCGCCTCGCGGCGGAGGGTCACGGCGCGATCCAGCCGCCCGACCATCTGCGCGCCAATCTGAAGGCGGCCTTCGATCCGCTTCCCGTGTGGTACGTGCCGCACGAGGAGGCCTCGGTCGACACCACGACCTATCCGCTGCACGCGCTGACCCAGCGGCCGATGATCATGTACCACTCGTGGGGCTCGCAGAACGCGTGGCTCCGCCAGATCCTCGGCCGCAACAAGCTCTATGTCGCCACCTCCAAGGCGCGCGAACTCGGCCTCGACGACGGCGACTGGGTGCGGGTCACCAGCCACAACGGTTCGATCAAGGTGCAGATCAAGACCATGGAGGGCCTCAACCCCGACACGGTCTGGACCTGGAACGCGATCGGCAAGCGCTCGGGCTCGTGGAACCTCGCCCCCGACGCGCCGGAGGCGAAGAAGGGCTTCCTGCTCAATCACCTGATTTCGGAACTGCTGCCGCCGCGCTCGGACGGGCGCCGGCTCTCCAACTCCGATCCGATCACCGGACAGGCGGCGTGGTTCGATCTGCGCGTGCGCATCGAGAAGGTGGCGGCGGGGGCGGAGGTCACCGAGCCGCAGTTCCCGACCCTGCCGCGCGTCGTCGGGCTCGACCCGGCGCCGGCGATCAACGACTACGGCGCCCGTTTCGCGCCCGGACACGACCCGAAGAGGACCCGCGCATGACTTCGCTGCCCGCGACCCGGCCGGAAAAGCGCCTCGGCCTCGCCATCGATCTCGACACCTGCGTCGGCTGTCACGCCTGCGCGACCAACTGCAAGGAATGGAACACCGGCGGCATCTCCGGCCCGCTGACCGACGTCAACGCCTATGCCGCCGAGCAGCACGGCGTGTGGTTCAACCGCGTCTTCACCTACGAGGTGGGCGGGGAGGGGGAGGCGGGCCGCACGGTCCATTTCCCGAAGAACTGCCTCCATTGCGAGAACCCGGCCTGCGTCACGGTGTGCCCGACCGGCGCCTCCTACAAGCGCGCGGAAGACGGCATCGTGCTGGTCGATCACGACAAGTGCATCGGCTGCAAGCTCTGCTCCTGGGCCTGCCCCTACGGCGCGCGCGAATACGACGAAGTCCAGGGCGTGATGAAGAAGTGCACGCTCTGCGTCGACAAGATCTACAACCAGAACCTCCCCGAGGAAGATCGGGTGCCGGCCTGCGTCGCGGCGTGTCCGTCCAAGGCGCGCCACTTCGGCGACTTCGCCGATCCGAATTCGACCGTCTCGAAGCTGACGGCCGAGCGCGGCGGCTACGACCCGATGCCGGAGAAGGGCTATCGCCCGACCTCGAAATATCTGCCGCCGCGTCCGGGCCGCCGTGGGGCGGCGCCGGCGGCGGCCGCCGCGACGAACCTCGAAGGCGCCGGCCGCTTCCTGAAGTGGGTCGACCGGATCCTGACGCGTTGAGAAGGACGAGACGATGCATCCCGCCTATTCCGTCATCTTCTTCACGACCGCCTCGGGCGCCGGCTACGGTCTCCTGATCCTCGCCGCGATCTTCGCCGTCGGCGGTCTGCTGCCGGCGACGAGCCTCTTCGGCTTCGTCGTGGTCGGTCTCGCCCTCGCCCTGATCGGCGGCGGGCTGCTCTCCTCGACCTTCCACCTCGGCCGGCCCGAGCGGGCGGTCAACGCGCTCTCGCAGTGGCGCACCTCCTGGCTCTCGCGCGAGGGCGTGCTGGCGATCGCCACCTTCCTGCCGGCCGGGCTCTTCGGCATCGGCTGGGTGTTCCTCGGCAAGACCACCGGCTTCTTCGGCTGGATGGGCGTGGTCGCGGCGCTGCTCGCCGGGGCGACGGTGATCTCGACCTCGATGATCTACGCGAGCCTCGCCACCATCCGGCAATGGAACCTCGCCACGGTGCCGGTCGCCTATCTCGGCCTCGGGCTGATGTCGGGGGCGGTCCTGCTCGCGGTGCTGACGCGCCTCTTCGGCGTCCATACCGCGACCGTCGACGTGGTGGCGATCGCCTCGATCGTGATCGCCTGGGGCATCAAGGCCGCCTATTGGACCACGATCGACCGGCTCCAGCCGACCAGCGATCTCGGCACCGCCACCGGCCTCGGCCGTTTCGGCGCCGTGCGTCTGCTGGAGCAACCGCATACGGAGGCGAACTTCCTGATGCACGAGATGGGCTTCGTGGTGGCGCGCCGACATGCCCGCCGGCTGCGCTCGCTCGCCCATGTCGCGCTCTTCGCGCTGCCCTTGATGCTCACCGTCGCCGCGCTGTGGGCGCCGGCGGTGACGGCGGCGGTGATGGCGGTCGGCGCGGCCGGCTCGCTCGCCGTCGGCCTCCTGGTCGAACGCTGGTTGTTCTTTGCGGAAGCCCGGCACGACTGCATGATCTGGTACGGCCGCTGAGACGGCCGACCCGAGCCCTTCCCCACGCCCGCGCGGGGAACATCCTCCAACGAAGAAACTCCAAGGGAGACGAACGCCATGGCCGACATGACCCTCGACGCCAAGGGACTGAACTGCCCGCTGCCGATCATCAAGACCAAGAAGATGCTGAAGGACGTGCCGTCGGGCGGCACGCTCGAGGTGCTCTCGACCGACCCGGGCTCGGTCGCCGACTTCGACGCCTTCTGCCGCACCACCGGCAACACGATGGTGGAGAAGAGCGCCGACGCGGGCGTGTTCCGCTTCGTGATCAAGCACACCGCCTGAGGACGGCGGCGGATCGGGACGCTTCGCCTTCTTCTCGCCACGGATGAGGAGGAGGGGAGGCGACCCGGCCGCCGGGGCAATGCGCGGCGAGGATCGAGCATGGACGAATTCGAGCCGACAGACACCTCCGCCGCCATGCGCCGCCGCGACCTGATCGGCATGGTGATTCTCGCCCTGGTCGCGGGTGCCCTGATCGTCGTCGCCGTCGTCCTCGGGGGTGGCCTCAGCGACTGACGGCGCCTTCGGCGTCACGGGGGGCATCACGCCGCCACACCTCGCCTCTTGAAGTTCCCGATGGTTCCGGCCATTGAAGGCGCGACGGAAGCGTGGCCGAGTGGTTTAAGGCAGCGGTCTTGAAAACCGCCGTGGGTGCGAGCCCACCGTGGGTTCGAATCCCACCGCTTCCGCCAAGACGCCTGGTCTCCGGTTCGTCCATCGAGGAGCGAAGGGGCGGACATGCCACGCGCGATCAACGTCGTCGACTTCTGGCGCGGCTTCGCCCTGGTCGAGATCTTCGTCAATCACATCCCCGGCAACGTCTACGAGCAGTTCACCCACAAGGCGCTGTCGCTGTCGGATTCGGCCGAGCTCTTCGTGTTTCTGGCGGGCTGGTCGCTGAAATACGTCGAGGGCCCGGCCCATGCGCCGCGTCCCACCGTGCACGTGGTCGGCCGGCTGGGGCTTCGCGCCGGCAAGCTCTACGCCGCCCACATGGTCATCGTGATGATGGCGATCGCGATGCTGGCGCTCACCTCGCTGTGGCTCGACAATCCGCTGATCCTCGAATGGTTCAACGCCGGGGCGGTCTTCACCGATCCGATCGAGGCGCACATCGGGCTGGTCTTCCTGACCCATCAGCTCGGCTATTTCGACATCCTGCCACTCTATGTGGTGCTGCTCTGCCTTTCGCCGCTCGTCGTGATCCTCCACCGACGACGGCCGGCGGCGTTGCTGCCGGTCTCGGCCGCGATCTATTTCGCCGCGCTCGTCGGCCAGATCACCTTCCCGACCTGGCCGACGCAGGGCGAGTGGTTCTTCAATCCCTTGTGCTGGCAATTCGATTTCGTTCTGGGCTTCCTGTTGTCGCGGCCCGGCGGTCTCGGCGGGGCGGCGCAGCGGCACATGACGGCGATCCGCCGCGTCGCGCTGCCGATCATCGTCGTCGCGGCGATCCTGCGCGTCCGAGGGATCGAGCTCGATCCGACCATGGCGCCGTTCCCGCGTCTGCTCTTCGTCAACGACAAGAGCTTCCTGACGCCGACCCGGATCGTCCATTTCCTGCTTCTCGCCGCGCTGTTCGCTCCGACCTTCACGTTCTTCGAGCGTCGGGTTCCGCGGTTCGCGGGGGCGTTGTCTCTGCTCGGGCGGCATTCGCTGTTGGTGTTCTGTCTCGGCTCGATCCTCAGTCTCGCCGCGCAGATCCTTCGATTTGCGTTCAGAGGCGGTTTGCCTTTGGATACGATCATCGTCTGCGCTGGGCTGGCGATCTCGTTCGCCGTGGCTCGGGGGGCCGACTGGTGGGAGCGCGCTCGATGACGACGATGGGACGTCGGGTCCGGATCGCCCTCTTCCTCACCGCGCTCGCCTCGGCAACCGGCGCGTCGGCGGAGGAGGCGGCGGCGCCGACGTCGTCCGCCTGCGGGCTCGCGGCCGGCGAGGCGACGACGATCGCCTTTCCCAATCTCGAGCGGGCGATGAGGGAGCGCAGGCGCATCGTCGCCGTGGCGATCGGCAGTTCCGTCGTCGGCGGGAGCTTCCGCAACGGCGATTATTACGAGCTGGTCGAGGGGTTTCTGGAAAAGACCTTCAAGGGCCTCGACGTGGTGGTGATCCAGCGCGGCGTCTCCGGCGAGCTCGCGCGCGACGCCGCCGACCGGATCCGCCTCGAGGTCGCCCGATCCACGCCCGACGTCGTCTTCTGGCAGGTCGGCACGGCCGATGCCATGGCCGGCCTCGATCCCGCCGAGATCGGCGAGACGGTGCGCGACACCATCCGTTGGCTGAAGGACCACGGCGTCGACGTCGTCCTGATCGGCCTCCACTACACCCCGGTTCTGCGCGATGACGCCGAATATCAGGCGGTGCGCGCGATGATCACCCAGGTCGCGCGCGAGGAGAGGGTGCTGCGGGTGCGGCGCTACGAGGTCGGCGAGACCTTGGAGAAGCTGCGCGCCGGCAAGGCCGACACCGCCACCAGCGGCGAGGTCGCGACCCGGACCGACGGCTGCATGGCCGAGGATCTGGCGCGGTCGCTGGCGACCGGGCTCTTCGCGAGACGGCCATGATCGCGGCCGCGCGCGACCTCTCCCCCTTCCCGGGATCCCCTTCCGCCACCGAGCGAGGCCCCATGACGACGTCGAGCGACGCGGCACGATCCGGAAGCGCGAGCAGCTCGTGGCGGCTCGCGCGCGTGGCGGCGGGGCTCGCCGCCGGTCTGATGGCGGCGATGCCGGCGCTCGCATCCGCCGAAGCGGCATCGGCCGAGCCGGTCTGCGCCGCGCCGCCGGAAGGGGTACGGCTCCATCGTCCGTTGCCGCGCTTCTACAAGCGCTGGGTCGACGGCGGGCCGCTGAAGATCGTCGCGCTCGGGTCGTCCTCGACCTTCGGGCTCGGCGCGTCGAGCCCGGAACGGTCCTATCCGAGCCGGCTCGAGGCGGAGCTGCGCCGCGCCGCGCCGGGGCGTTCGATCACCGTCGTCAATCGCGGCGTCAACGGCAACGAGACCCGCGACGAGATGCTGCGCTTCGATCGCGACGTGCTGGCCGAGCGTCCCGATCTGGTGATCTGGCAGATCGGCACCAACGTGCTTCTCGCCGGCCACGACATGTGGTCGGTGTTTCTCGACGTGCGCGCCGGCATCGCCCGTCTCGAGGCGCAAGGGTCCGACGTGCTCCTGATGAACATGCAATATTCGCCGCGCGTGCTGGCGCGGTCGAACTACGAGGCGATGCTCGATCTCATCGCCGTCACCGGGCGCGAGACGCGGGTGGACGTGTTCGATCGCTTCGCCGTCATGAAGAGCTGGCATCGCGATCGCCACTATCCGTTCGAGACCTTCGTCACCGAGGACGGGCTGCACATGAACGACTGGTCCTACGGCTGCGTCGCGCATCTCCTCGCCGGGGCGATCCTGGAGGCGCGTCCGCACGGGCGGGGTCCCGGACCGGCGCCGGCGAGAGACGCCGCCGCCCGCGCCGATTGAGCGGCGCGACGCCGGGCGATCCCGCAGTGAAATCTACCGGAGCGGGCGTTTTCGACGCCACGTAAACGTCCTCTCAACCAACACACTTCATCGTCCGCTCATATACGAGGGTGCACGCGCGAGATCGTGGCACCGGCGCAGCGGGAGACGTCGATGGGCACCGATCTGAACATGGCATCCGTGAGCGCCTTCATGGGGCGATCGAGCCTGCCACGGCGCGGCCGGGTCGACCTTTGGGCCGATTGCGAGAAGGTCGTTCCCGCGATCCTGAGCGAGTTCTATCAGGGCCTGCGCCAGAGCGAGGAATTCGGCGAGGCCGTCGCGTCGGACGCCACCGTCGAGCGGCTGAAGGGCGCCCAGGCGGCCCATTGGCGCGAGCTCTTCCGGCCGGAGCTTCCCGCCGACTTCGCCGCGCGCAGCAAGACGATCGGCGAGGTCCACGTCAAGATCGCGTTGCCGTCGGGCTGGTACATAGCGGGCTATGCCTTCCTGCTCAAGAAACTGGTGCCGCATCTCGCCAAGCGCCATCGCTTCTCGCCGGGCGGGTTCGAGGCGGCGGTCGATCTGCTGATCGAGCGCGTCTTCACCGACATGATCGTCTCCAACACCGCCTATGAGGACATCGTCGGCGAGGCCCGCGACGGCAAGGCCTCGCGCGAGAGCGATCTGCGCAACCTGCGCAATGCCGCGCACATGGTCTCCGACACCAACGAGACCGCCCTCGATCTCGCCCAGCTGACCCGCAACACGGTGCTCGTCGGCGAGAACAGCCAGACGATTTCCGCCGCCGCCGCCGAGCTGGTGGCCTCGGTCGAGGAGATCGCCCGCAATTCGGAGAGCGCCTCGTCGGAGGCGGTCGAGACCGACCGCACCGTCGGCGTCGGCCGTTCCGCCGTGCGCGACGTCGCTGCGGCGATCGGCAACATCTCGTCCGCGGTCGACGAGACGGCGGCGAGCGTCGACGAACTCTCCAAGGCGTCCGAGCAGATCGGCCAGATCCTGACGGTGATCGAGGGAATCGCCGGCCAGACCAATCTCCTCGCCCTCAACGCCACCATCGAGGCGGCGCGCGCCGGCGAGGCGGGACGCGGCTTCGCCGTGGTCGCCGCCGAGGTCAAGAACCTCGCCAATCAGACGTCGCGCTCGACCGAGGACATCACGCGGCGCATCGCCGCACTGAAGGCGGGCATGACCGACATCCTGGAGACCATGCAGCGCTCGAACGCCGCCGTGGCCGAGGGGCGCTCGGCGATCGACCGCGCCGCCTCGACCATGGACACGGTCGCGGGGCAGGTCTCCAACGTGACGCTCAAGATGCGGGACATCTCCGAGATTCTCGGCGGGCAGAAGAACACGTCCTCGGAGATCGCCGCGGCGATTTCCCAGGTCGCCGGCACCGCGACGCAGAATCAATCGATCCTCGTCACGATGAGCGACAAGATCCGCGACAACAACGATCGCTTCGCCGATCTCGCCAAGAGTTGGTTCGAGCCCGATTCGGACCGTTCGATGTGCGAGATGGCGAAGATCGATCACGTCTTCTTCAAGAAGCGGATCCTCGACACGCTGGTCGGCCGTGGCGATTGGAAGCCGGGCGAGATGCCGGATCATCATCAGTGCCGTCTCGGCAAGTGGTACGATTCCATCTCCAAGCCCGAATATCGCGCGTTGCCGGCCTATCGCAATCTGGTCGAGCCGCATGCGCGGGTCCACGCCTTCGGTCTCCAGGCGCTGCGCGCCCATGCCGAGGGCCGCGACGTCGAGGCCTTCGCGGCGATGGAGAAGGTCGGCGAGGCGAGCCATCAGGTGCTGGCGCTGCTCGACGAATTGTCGCAGGCGATCGGCGGCATCGAGATGGGCGAGGAGCGGCGAGGGGACGTGCGTCGCATCGTCGCTCAGCCGGCGATGCTCCAGGTCGACGGGCAGAGCCGTTCCGTCACCATCGTCGATCGCTCGTCGGGCGGCGTGCGTGTCGAAGGTTTGACGCCGAAAGACGTCGGACGTCCGGTCCGCCTGACGCTGCGTGACGGAAGTTGTTGCACAGGACATGCCACCTGGGCCGAGGGCAATCAGGGTGGGATCCGCTTCGAGGCGGTGGCGGCCGAGTGAGACGAGCGCCTCCGGAGGGTGCTCTTTTCACGGCGCCGTGATTGATGTATTTCGTTTACGAAGAGTTAACCGCGTGGATCGATGATCGAACTCGACGGCGCCGGCTCGAGGTGCGTCGTCGGGGAAGACGCGGTCGCGACGGTGCGGCGGCAGAGGGAGCACACCATGGCAAGTGACGCGGGTTGGACGCGACGTCGGACTTCGCTCGTCGGCGCTGTCGTCGCCTCCACGGCCCTCTCACTCGCCGGATGTTCCTCCGTTCACAATCTGCGCACCAGCGGCGTCGAGCCGATCGAACGGGTCGTCGGCCCACACGACAAGGTCACGCCCGGCGGCGGCCGCTATCAGGTCGGCAAGGCCTATACGATCAACGGCCGCACCTACGTGCCGCGCGAGGATCCCCATTACGACGCGGTCGGCGTCGCCTCCTGGTACGGCGGCGACTTCCATCACGGAACCCGCACGGCCAACGGCGAGGTCTACGACCGCACCACGATTTCCGCCGCTCATCCGACCATGCCGATCCCGTCCTACGCGCGGGTGACCTCGCTCGAGACCGGGCGCTCGATCATCGTGCGCGTCAACGATCGCGGGCCGTATGCGGCCGGTCGCATCATCGATCTCTCCGAGCGGACGGCGCATCTGCTCGAGATCAAGGGGCGCGGCGTCTCCAAGGTCCGGGTGCAGTACGTCGGCCGCGCCGGTCTCGCCGGGTCCGATCAGCGCACCCTGCTCGCCAGTCTGCGTGGTCCGGGCCTCGCGCCCAACGTCGACGACCGCGTGCTCGTCGCCTCCGCCGATCTCGCGCCGCTGCCGCGCCGCATCCCGACCACCGCGACGCTCGTCGCCGATGCCCGTCCGGCGACGCCGGTCAACGTCCTGGCGCCGAGCCGGCCGATCGTGCCGGTCTCCGCGCGCGCTCTCGCCGCGACGCAGGACGCCTCCTCCTTCGAACTCGCCGGCGTCGATGCCGCCGCGCTGCGGGCCGCCGCGCGCGAGCGTCTGCCGAAGCCGGTCGCGACCTCGGCCGAGGTCATCCAGGCCGAGCTGCCGGGCGCCTCGGGCGCGCCGATGTCGCTGATGCCGCTGCCGGGCGGCGACGGCCGCTACGACACCTCGGCGCTGCCGGTCGCGCATTCGCAGCGCGCCTCCTACGCCGCCGAGGATCGGATCGCGGGGGCCTTCGCCCGGATCGCCGAGGGCGACGCTCTCGGCCGGGTGACCCGCTGACGCGCGGCGGAATTCGTCGGACGAGACCGGCCCCGCGCCCCGGACGGGGTGGCGAGCGATCGGGCCCCTTCCTATACTGAGTGGCGATTCACGGACGTCGCGAGGACGGGTCCTCGCCGGACGTTCGTGCCCTGGTCGGGAAGGGGACGACGATGCGTGCACGCCTCGAGCGATGGCTCGATACCGAGAGCAGACGCTGGACGCGGTGGGTCGCGGCGGTCGCCTGTCTCGCCCTGGTCGCGGCCACCAAGCCGCCGGCGACCGCCCCCGGGACGATCGACACCAAGGCGGACGTGGCGCTGCTGGTCGACGGGGCCTCGGGCGCGGTTCTCTTCGCCAAGAACGCCGACAAGTCCTTCGTTCCGGCGAGCCTCACCAAGATGATGACCGTCGCGGTGGCGGCGCGCGAGGTGAAGGAGGGGCGGCTGTCGCTCGACGGCGAGTTCACCATGTCCGAACACGCCTGGCGCACCGGCGGGGCGCCCTCGCGCACCTCCTCGATGTTTGCGCCGGTCAATTCGAAGGTGCGGATCTCCGATCTCTTTCGCGGCATCATGATCCAGTCGGCCAACGACGGCGCCATCGCCATGGCCGAGGGGATCGCCGGCACCGAGGGCGCCTTCTCCGACGTGATGAACCGGCAGGCCCAGGAAATCGGCATGACGGCGTCGCATTTCGGCAATCCGAGCGGCCTGCCCGGCGCCGACAATCGCACCACCGCGCGCGATCTGATCGTGCTCGCGAAGTATCTCGTCCGCGACTATCCCGACATCTACAAGATCTATTCCGAGCGCGAGTTCACCTACAACAAGATCCGCCAGCTGAACCGCAATCCGCTGCTCGACGACGGCATCGGCGCGGACGGCATCAAGACCGGATATCTGAAGGAATCCGGCTACAATCTGGTGGGGTCGGCGGTGCAGGGCTCGCAGCGTCTGTTCGTCGTGATCGGCGGTGCGCCGAGCGACAAGGATCGCGGCGAGGACGCCAAGAAGCTGCTCGAATGGGGCTTCCGCACCTTCGAGACGGTGCGCATCTACAAGGCCGGCGAGGCGCTCGGCGCGGCGACGGTGTTCGGCGGGGCGGCCAATACGGTGACGATCTCGTCGCCGGCCGACGTCGACATCCTGGTTCCGCGCGGCAATCGCGACAAGCTCAGGGCGCGCATCGTCTATACCGGGCCGATCAAGGCGCCGATCGAGAAGGGCCGGACGATCGGCCGGCTCTACGTCACCAACGACGACAAGCCGGTGGTCGACTATCCCGTGGTGACCTCCGAGGAGGTGCCGCTCGGCACGCTCGGCCGGCGGGCGATCGACGGCACCCGCGAGCTCCTGATCGGACTGCTGCGCCGATGACCGCCGATCCGGGCGCGGCCCCGGCCTACGCGTCGCCGCGCGGGCGTTTCGTCACCTTCGAGGGCGGGGAGGGGGCCGGCAAGTCGAGCCAGGTGAGCCGCCTCGCCGAGCACCTGCGCGGTCGTGGTCTCGACGTGGTGGTGACGCGCGAGCCGGGTGGCTCGCCGGGCGCGGAATGCGTCCGTCACGTGCTGCTCGAGGGGGCGGCGGAGGCCTTCGGCCCGCTCGCCGAGGCCTGTCTCTTCGCCGCCGCCCGCGCCGATCACGTCGATCGCACGATCCGCCCGGCGCTCGACGCCGGCCGCTGGGTGATCTCCGATCGGTTCTACGATTCGACCCGCGTCTATCAGGGTGGCGGCGTCGCGCCGGAGATGGTGCGGCTCCTGGAACAGGTCGCCGTCGACGGGACGCGTCCCGACCTCACGATCCTCCTCGACGTTCCCGCCGAGATCGGGCTCGCCCGGGCCGGGGCGCGGCGCGGGGAGGGGGTCGCCGACCGTTTCGAGAAGGAGGATCTCGCGACCCACGAGCGCCGCCGTCTCGCCTTTCTGAAGCTCGCCCACGAGGAGCCGGAGCGGTTCGTGGTGGTCGACGCCACCGACGATCCCGGCACCGTGGCGGAAGCGATCTGGTTCGCGGTCGAGACCCGTCTCGGTCTCGCCCCGGCGGAACGGAGCGCCTGATGGCCCGCGCCCCCGCCCCCGTCGAAGCCGCCCCCGAGATCGACGAGATCGACGGCGTCGAGCTGCCGCGCCGCCGCGCCGAACTGTTCGGTCAGGCGGAGGCCGAGCGGACGCTGCTCGAGGCCTATCGGTCCGGCCGCATCCATCACGCCTGGATCCTCGGCGGCCCCAAGGGGATCGGTAAGGCGACGCTGGCGTTTCGCTTCGCCCGCTTCGTCCTCGCCCATCCCGATCCGACGTCGGCGGAGGTGGCGCGCGCGACATCGCTCGCGGTCGACATGGAACATCCGGTCGCCCGCCGCATCGCCGCCGGCGCGCACGGCGATCTCCTGCACCTGCGCCGGCCGTGGGACGAGAAGGCGAAGCGCTTCAAGACCGAGCTGCCGGTCGACGAGATCCGGCGCACGGTCGGCTTCTTCGGCTCGACGGCGGGCGAGGGCGGCTGGCGCATCGCCATCGTCGACTCGGCCGACGAGATGAACGCCAATGCCGCCAACGCGCTCCTGAAGATCCTCGAGGAGCCGCCGCCGCGCTCGCTGTTCCTGGTGATCTCGCATGCGCCGGGTCGGCTGATGGCGACGATCCGCTCGCGCTGCCGCAGGCTCGATCTCGCCCCGCTCAGCCCCCATGCCATCGCCGCCGGTCTCGGGGCGATCGGGATTTCGGGCGATCCGCGTGCCTTCGCCGCCGCCGCCGAACTCGCCGACGGCTCGCTGCGCCGGGCGGCGACGCTGATCTCGGCCGACGGCGTCGGGCTCAAGACCGCGCTCGACGCGATGATGGCGCGGGCGCCCGATCTCGACCTGCGCGCCGCGCACGCCTTCGCCGACCGGGTCTCGATGCGAGGCGCCGACGAGGCCTTCGACATCGCCGTCGACTTCCTCGGCGAAGCCGCCGTCGCGGCCGCCGAACGGGCGCTCGCGACCCGGGGCGTGGCGGCGGCGGCCGCCTTCGCCGAGGCCCACGACGAGATCGGCCGCATCGTCGCGCGCACCGACGCGCTCAACCTCGACCGCAAGGCGGCGATCCTCGCCGCGCTACGAGCCCTTGCCGAGGCGGCGCGGAATTGAGTAGACCTCTGGGACGACGGCGATTTCCGACACGACGTCCGATCTCGCGCACGGGTGCGCCGAGCGACACCCGAAGGATCATGACATGACCGGCCCGAAATTCTTCATCACCACGGCGATCGATTATCCCAACGGGCGGCCCCACGTCGGCCACGCCTACGAGAAGCTCGCCACCGACGCGCTCGCCCGCTTCAAGCGGCTCGACGGGTTCGACGTCTTCTTCCTCACCGGCACCGACGAACACGGGCTCAAGATGCATCAGACCGCCGGTCGCGAGGGGATGACTCCGCGCGCGCTGGTCGATCGCAACACCGCCGTCTTCAAGGACATGGATGCCGCCTACGAGGTCTCCTACGACCGCTTCATCCGCACCACCGAGGCCGAGCACTACGCCTCCGTCCAGGAGGTCTGGCGGCGGATGGCGGCGGCCGGCGACCTCTACATGGCGAAATACGGCGGCTGGTACTCGGTCCGCGACGAGGCCTATTACACCGAGAGCGAGACGGAAGTCGGCGAGGACGGCCAGCGCCGCGCCACGCCCACCGGCACGCCGGTGGAATGGACCGAGGAGGAATCCTGGTATTTCCGCCTCTCCGCCTTCCAGGAGCGGCTCCTCGCCCATTACGAGGCGAACCCCGACTTCATCGGTCCCGACGCGCGTAAGAACGAGGTGATCTCCTTCGTCAAGGGCGGGCTCGAGGACCTCTCGATGAGCCGTACCACCTTCGACTGGGGCATCCCGGTTCCCGATTGTCCCGGCCACGTCATGTACGTCTGGGTCGACGCGCTGACCAACTACATCACCGGCGCCGGCTTCCCCGACGAGGCCTCGGACGACTACAAGAAGTGGTGGCCCGCCGATCTCCACGTCATCGGCAAGGACATCGTTCGATTCCATGCGGTCTATTGGCCGGCCTTCCTGATGTCGGCCGGTCTGCCGCTGCCGAAGCGCGTCTTCGCCCACGGCTTCATCTTCAACAAGGGTGAGAAGATGTCGAAGTCGACGGGCAACGTCGTCGACCCCTTCACCCTCGCGGAGGACTACGGCGCCGAGACCGTGCGCTATTTCTTCCTGCGCGAGGTTCCGTTCGGGCAGGACGGCAACTATTCGCACGAGGCGATCGTCGGCCGCATGAACGCCGATCTCGCCAATGATCTCGGCAATCTGGCGCAGCGCTCGCTCTCGATGATCGCCAAGAACTGCGAGGGGAGGGTGCCGACCCCGGGTCCGCTCGCGCCGGAGGACGAGGCGATGCTCGCCGCCGCCGACGCGCTGCTCGCCACCTCGCGCGCCGCCTACGACCGCCAGGAGATCCACAAGAGCCTCGAGGCGATCTGGGCCGTGGTCGGCGAGGCCAACCGCTGGTTCACCGCCGCGGCGCCGTGGGCGCTGAAGAAGACCGATCCGGAGCGGATGGGCACGGTGCTGTGGGCGACGGCAGAGGTGATCCGCATCGTCGCGCTGCTGGCGCAGCCGGTGCTGCCGACCGCCGCCGGCAAGCTCCTCGATCTGCTCGCCCAGGCGCCCGAGGATCGCGACTTCGCGGCGGTGACGAAGCGTCTCGCCGCCGGGCTGATGCTGCCGGCGCCGACGCCGGTCTTCCCGAAATGGGTCGAGCCGACGGCGGAGACGCCGGTGGGGAAGGGGGGCTGAGCCCGTGGTTCTGGTCGACAGTCACTGCCATCTCGATTTTCCCGACTTCGCCGAGGACATGGACGGTGTCCTGGCGCGGGCGAAGGAGGCCGGCGTCGCCAAGATGGTGACGATCTCGACGCGGGTGAAGCGCTTCGACGTGGTGCGCGGCCTCGCCGAGGCGCACGATCCGGTGTGGTGCTCGGTCGGAACCCATTGCCACAATGCCGAAGAGGAGGAGGACGTCACGCTCGACGATCTCCTGCGGCTCGCCGAGCATCCGAAATGCGTGGCGATCGGCGAGGCGGGGCTCGACTATCACTATGATCTCGCGCCGCGCGACCTGCAGCATCGCGGCTTCCGCATGCATGTGGCGGCGGCGCGGACGACCGGCCTGCCGCTCGTCATCCATGCGCGCGAGGCCGACGACGACATGGCGCGGATCCTCGAGGAGGAGACCGAGATCGGGGCCTTCCCGCATCTCCTCCATTGCTTCTCGTCGGGGCCGGATCTGGCGCGGCGGTCGTTGGCGCTCGGCGGCTACGTGTCCTTCTCCGGTATCCTCACCTTCAAGAAGGCGGACGAGGTGAGGGCGGTCGCCGCCGATGTGCCGCTCGACCGGCTGCTGGTGGAGACCGACGCGCCCTATCTGGCGCCGCTGCCGTGGCGCGGCAAGCGTTGCGAGCCGGCCTTCGTCGCCAAGACCGCCGAGGTTCTGGCGGCGGTGAAGGGCGTCGGCGTCGAGGAGATCGCCGCCGCCACCACCGCCAATTTCCATCGGCTCTTCGCGAAAGTCGCGGCCTGAGGCCGTCGAGGCTCGTCCCGACCCACGAAAACGACAATCATATCAGGGAGTTTCGACGATGACCGCAACGATGACCTTTCGGATCCTCGGCTGCGCCTCGTCGCCGGGCAACCCGCGCATCGGCAACGATTGGGGCGCCTGCGATCCGGCGAACCCGAAGAACCGTCGCCGCCGCGCCGCGCTCCTGGTGACCCGCACCGAGGCCTCGGGCGGCGCCACGCGGGTGCTGGTCGACGCCGGGCCCGACCTGCGCGAGCAGATGCTGGACGCCGGGGTCGACTGGGTCGACGCCGTGGTCTTCACCCATGCCCATGCCGACCACATCCACGGCATCGACGATCTGCGTGCCTTCGTCCTCAACCGGCGCCGGCTGGTCGACGTGTGGATGGACGAGACCACCTCGAAGCGGGTTCACGACGCCTTCGGCTATTGTTTCCAGACCCCGCCGGGCTCGGCCTATCCGCCGATCGTCACCGAGCATCGCCTGACGCATGGTCATCCGGTTTCGGTGCATGGGGAAGGCGGCTCGATCGGCATCGTGCCGTTCCGCCAGATCCACGGCGACATCGACAGTCTCGGCCTGCGCTTCGGCGACGTGGCCTATTCGACCGACGTCAGCGAATTCCCGCAGGAGTCCTGGGCGCATCTACAGAAGCTCGATCTGTGGATCCTCGATTCGCTGCGGTGGCGGTCGCATCCGAGCCATCTCAGCGTCGAGGAGGCGCTCGGCTGGATCGCTCGCAAGAAGCCGAAACACGCCGTTCTGACCCATCTCCACAACGAACTCGACTACGAGGCGCTGAAGGCGAAGCTGCCCGACGGCGTCGAGCCGGGGTGGGACGGCCTGGAGTTTTCCTTCAAGGCGTGAGCGCGCAAGGCGTTAGGGCGATTCTGCCGGCGTCGCGAGGCGGATGAGGAAGCGGACCGCCGGTGCGACGAGAGGTGTGACGGGGTCGAGGTGATCGCGGTCCATGGTCGCGAGGTTCGGCGGATCGGCGAGCGTGGTCGGAGATGCGCCGGGGGCGCCGGACCGGATCTCGGTCCACGTCCTCGTGTGTGGACGTGAGGCCACGGGTCGAACGAGCGCGCCGGTGGGCGTTCGTGCCGACCGATCGAGGAACAGTCCACAGGAGCCTCGACAATCGAGGAAATCCGCCGCCGCATGTCCGTTATGAGCTCCATCGCCCGCATCAAATATATTCCATAATCCGTCTTATGCGAATCGGATCACTCCATACCGACCGTGCTTGGGGACCAGATCCCGACCCCTCGTTCGGGCCTTCGGGTCTCGCTCCCTCCCGCGGTCCGTTTCGGTCCCTCCTTCAGGAAGGTGTGCGCCATGCCCCGTGACGCGTCGCGCGAGCGCCTCGGCGATCGGCGGTTTCGCAAGCTCCCCCGTGCGGCGCGCGATCTCCTCGCGCGGCCGCGTCTGACGTTGGCGACGGCGCTCTTCGCGGTCGCCGCCACCGGGCTCGGTCTCGCCACCGATTGGCGCCTTCCGACGGTGATCCTCGTCGCGTGGAACGGCGCCATCGGCGTTCACCTCGGGCTGGTGTTGCACATGATGGCGGCCTCCGACGCGCCGACGACCCTGCGCCGCGCGCGGCGGCTCGACGAAGGCGCGCGGGCGAGCCTCGCCCTGTCGATCCTCTCGGGTGTGGCGAGCCTTCTCGCGGTCTTCGGCGAACTGGCGGTCGTGAAGGACCTCGACGGGGTCCTCCGCCTCGCCCATGTCGGGCTCGCGGCGCTCACGGTGCTCAGCGCCTGGAGCTTCATCCAGGTGATGTTCGCGCTCCATTATGCTCACGCCTGGTCGATCGCCAGCGCCGACGGGGTCGACCCGGGTGTGAGGATTCCCGGCGAAACCCATCCGGATTATTGGGATTTCCTCTATGTGGCGGTGGCGGTCGGCACCTCCGGCCAGACCGCCGACGTGGAGTTCACCGGCAAGCGCCTCCGGCGGGTGGCGCTGATTCACTCCGCCCTCGCCTTCTTCTTCAACACCACGATCCTGGCGCTGACGATCAACATCGCCGCCGGGCTGATCTGAGGCGCGCGGTCAGTCCACGTCCGGGCGGCCGGAGCGCATCTTCTTGATTCCGCTCCGGTTCTTCTTGCCCTCCAAGCGGCGGATCTTCGAGCCGAGCGTGGGCTTGGTCGCACGGCGCGGCGGCGGCGGTGGGGTTGCGGCCTCGCGGATGATCTCGAGCAGACGCTCCAGCGCATCGGCGCGATTGCGCTCCTGGGTGCGGAAACGGTCGGCGCGCAGCACCAACACGCCCTCCCCGGTCAGGCGCCGGCCGGCGATCGCCGCCATGCGCTCGCGGACGCGGTCGGGCAGCGACGGCGAGGCGGCGACGTCGAAGCGCAGTTCGACCGCCGTCGCCACCTTGTTGACGTTCTGCCCGCCCGGCCCGGAGGCGCGGATGAAGGTCTCGACGACTTCGTCGGCGTCGATCGCGATCGAGCGGGTGACGGGGATCGAGGGCGGCATGGCGGGCTTTCGCGGGTGAAATCGGCGCCCGACCCATAGCACGCGGCGGCGCGACGCGTCTCGGCTCGCGGGGGCCGGCTCTGCTAAGGTGCGACTCGCCCCCTCCCCGATCCGGATCCGATCATGACCCCCTCCCGCGACATCGCCCGCCTCGTCGAGATCATGGCGCGGCTGCGCACCCCCGGCACCGGCTGCCCGTGGGATCTCGAGCAGACCTTCGCCACCATCGCTCCCTATACGATCGAGGAGGCCTATGAGGTCGCGGAGGCGATTTCGCGCGGCGATCGCCCCGACATCTGCGAGGAATTGGGCGATCTCCTGCTGCAGGTGGTGTTCCACGCCCGCATGGGCGAGGAGGAAGGCGCCTTCGATTTCGGCTCGGTGGTCGAGGCGATCACCGCCAAGATGATCCGCCGCCATCCGCACGTCTTCGGCGACGACGACACCCGCGACGTCGCGGTGGCGCAGGACGCCTGGGCGCGCATCAAGGCGGAGGAGAAGGCCGTCCGCGCCGCCCGCCTCGCCGCCGAGGGCAAGGTGGAGCCACCGAGGGGCCTGCTCGACGGCGTCGCCGTCGGCCTGCCGGCGCTGACGCGCGCGGTGCGGCTCCAGGCCAAGGCCGGCACGGTCGGCTTCGACTGGAACGATCCGCTCGCGGTGATCGCCAAGATCCGCGAGGAGCTCGACGAGATCGAGGCCGAGATCGTCACCCCCTCCCCGGTTCGCGCCCGCCAGAGCGACGAATTGGGCGACGTGCTCTTCGCCGTCGCCAATCTCGCCCGCCATCTCGATCTCGATCCGGAGACGGCGCTGCGCGGCACCAACGACAAGTTCCGCCGCCGCTTCGCCCATATCGAGGCCCGCCTCGCCGCCGAGGGCCGCACGCCCTCCGAGGCGACGCTCGACGAGATGGAGGCGCTGTGGGTCGAGGCGAAGGGGATGTGAGGTGGCTCAATACCGGAGAGCCGTATCCTTGAGGCGATCGGAGAGTTTGAAGATATCGTCCAATTTTTCGATCGGAATGCGCTCTTCGTTCTTCTCTGGGTCGAACAAACCGATGTACTTTTGCGTTCTGTTGAAGTGAAAGCGACACAGAGGCTTGCGGTTGTTGTCGTCGATGAGTACGCCGCAATAACTCTTCGCATCTCGCATAAAGATGCGTTCGACGGCGATCACTTCGCGCACGATCGCTCTGGCGATGTTGAACGCATCCAATTCGTCTGCCGTGGTGACGATGTCGTCGACCGACGCCGTTCCGACCGGATCGGCAGCGGGATTGGTGGGCGCATCCTTCGGAACATCGGAGGCGATGGGCAGAGCCGTCTTAGAAGTGTCGTCGATCGCCGACGACAGCTTCTGATTGACCAGCTCTCGAACCGTATCCTTGATCGCCCGCGAGACCAGCGGTGCGAATTTGCTCATCACGTTCGCCGTCAACTTCCCTTCGTAGACACGTCCAACCAACATTCGGCACAACTCGTCGCAGGGGTTTTCTACCTCCGCTGCAAATTCTCGCATGATCAGAGATCGGTACTTCAAGTCGCTCGCCGTCGCCAGGATCGTGTCGACATCGAAATTCTCATTGCAGAACTTCGACAACTCCTCGATCTGGGCCGGGCGAAAATTCAACATGTCGAACTCGAAGAAGGGCCTCGCGTCCATTTTGTTGGGCTCGTCGAGGTCCGTGTAGAACCAATAGTTGATCCCGTTGGTCAGCACGGCGAAACGTGCCTCCGTCACGGAGAAGTATCGATAGAGTTGCGACGTGTGCGTCTGACTGAGCTCGCTGCGGCAAGGCTTGCATTCGACGAGGATGGCGATCTTTCCATTTCTCTTGATGGCGTAGTCGACCTTCTCACCCTTCTTGACGCCGACGTCGGCCGTGAACTCGGGAATGACCTCGCTCGGATCGAACACGTCATATCCGAGTGCGCCGATGAACGGCATGATGAAGGCGTTCTTGGTCGCCTCCTCCGTCTCGACACTGTCTTTGAGCTTTGAAATACGCTGAGAGAGGGCTGCGATCTTCTCGTCGACGCTCATGGGAGCCTCCCGTATGGCCGAAGATTCGTCGTCTTCGTGCTTCCCGCAGTCTATCGCCGAAACGCACACTGCTTCCATCGGTAGTAGTCTCCAGCTCGAACAGCCATCGATCGCGACCTCTCCCGTGGCTCAGGGTCGCAGCCGCCGCATTTGACCCCCGTCAATTGCGAGAGGGACGGAATCTGCGATAGGTTGAGCATGGCTCGGGGATATCCCCCCCTCCCCGGCCTCCCCGAGACCGAAGCGTGTCCGCACGCGCCGAAACGAGTGCCCATGATCGGCCGCACCCCCACGAGCCTCGACAGGATCCGCCAGAGCCGCCTCGGCGTGCTCGCGGCCGTCGTGCTGCTCCTGTTCCAGGTGGTGCTGTCGGCCGATCACCTCGGTGCCACCGCGGCGCGCGCGACCGGCCTCGTCGCCGACGACGCGGCCCTCGGTCTCCTCTCCCTGTGCGGCGGTCACGACGAGAGCCCCCTCGCCGCGCCCACGGGGAACACGGCGGACCGCGCGAACGACTGCGTGCTCTGCTCGCTGGCGGCTCTGGCGAGCCACGGCGTCGCCGCGACTGCCCCTGTCGTGGAGATGCCGACCTCGCTGGTCGTCGCCGTCCTCGTGCCCGCCGCGCTCGACGAGGTCGCCGATCGGCGGCCCCTGCTGCGGCACGGGACCTTGCGCGGACCGCCCGCGCGTCGCTTCGCCTGAACGTCCGATCACCCGTTCTCGTACCGTTTCGGCTCGGTGAGAACGTGCGTCGACACTCGTCGAACGACCATACAAAGGGACATCCCATGACCATCATCGATCGCCGCGGCCTGGTCGCGGGCGCCGCTCTCGCGTCTCTCTTCGCCGCCGTTCCCGCCCGCGCCGAGGACAAGCCCATGTCGCCGTGGGCGTGGACCGACAAGCACGGCCTGATCAAGGATCTGCCCAAGGACGAGAACCCGCTCATCGACGAGCTGAAGAAGTTCCCGCGCTGCCGTTACTGCGGCATGGAACGCGCCAAGTTCAGCCATACCCGTCACCTGATCCACTACGAGGACAACTCGGTCGACGGCACCTGCTCGCTGCATTGCGCGGCGATCGGCCTGTCGCTCAACATGGACAAGGGGCCGAAGGCGATCTGGGTGGGCGACGCCGGCGCCGACGGCGCGGTGAAGCCGCTGATCGCGGTGGAGAAGGCGTTCTACGTCATCGACCCCTCCAAGCCCGGCACCATGACGCGCGTCTCCAACGCCGCCTTCGCGGACGAGGCCAAGGCCAAGGCCGCCGCCGCGCAGGAGGCTTCCGCCAAGGCCGGCGCCGAGGTGACGAATTTCGACGGCGCGCTCCGCAAGGCCTATCTGGCGATGGCCGACGACACGATCATGCTGCGCAAGCGTCGCGGCGAGATGCGCCAGAAGATGGGCAAGATGTGATCGTCACTCCCGGCGGCGCGGGGCGCCGCCGGGCCCCTCCCTCTCCGGGATCCCGTCCATGCCGCTGCCGCGTCCCTTCCGCCGCCTCGCCTCGCCCGATCGCCGGTCGGTGCTCCTCGGCCTCGCCGCCTTCGCCTGCGTGGAGGTGCCCCTAGCCTCCGCCGACGACGGCGCCGCGCGCGCGGCGGTGCTCGATCTGCCGAAGCCCGGCGAGCGCGATCTCTGCCCGGTCTGCGGCATGTTCGTCGCCAAATACCCCTATTGGATCGCCACGCTGACGTGGCGCGACGGCACCGTCTTCCATTTCGACGGGGCCAAGGACCTCTTCAAATATCTCGGCGATCTCGCCCGCTGGGCGCCGGGCCGGACCCGCGATCAGGTCGCGAAGGTCGGCGTCACCGCCTATTACGACGGCGACCGGGTCGACGCCTTCGCCGCGACCTATGTGCTCGGCTCCGACGTCTACGGCCCGATGGGTCACGAGGCGGTGCCGCACGCGACCCGGGCCGACGCCGACGAATTCGTCAAGGACCACAAGGGGCGCCGGGTCGTCGCCGCCGCCGATCTGACGCCGGGGCTGATGCGGGCCCTCGACGAGGGACGGTTCGAATGACCTCCGCTGCCTCGGCGTCGCGGCCGCGCGGCTCGACGCTCGCCGCGCTCTCGACCTCCGGTCTGGTTCTGGCGCTCGGTGCGTGCCTCGTCGCGGCACTCGTGGCGCGGCCGGCGACCGAGACGCGGCGCGAGAGCGGGCGCGCGCTCGCCCGCGAGCTCGGCCTGACCGATCCCGCGCTCTTCGGCGAGGCGCGCTATACGCGCCATCCCTCGCAGACCGATCTCGCCTCCGCCTTCCAGGACGCGCCGACCGGCCTCGATCATTTCCCGGCCGGCTCGCTGGTCGCGCCGCCGCGCGGCTTCGGCACGGGCCATATCGGCAGCGGCGAGGAGTGAGGCGCATGGGCGCTCGGTTCGAACGGCAACGCCATCTCCTCGATTTCGCGGTCGCCTCGCTGGCGCGGCGGCCGGCGAAGAACCTCGGTCTGACGCTGGTCTATGCGCTGGTCGTGTTCCTGCTCGGCTCGGTGATGCTGTTCGGCTCGGCGATCCGGCGCGAGGCCGGGGTGATGCTCGCCGACGCGCCGGAGATCGTCGCCCAGTCGATGGTGATGGGCCGCCACGACCTCGCCACCGGCGCCGATCTCGAGGCTCTGAAGGGACTGCGCGGCATCCGCAAGGTCGAGCCGCGCCTGTGGGGCTATCTCTGGGACAGCGCCGGGGCGGCCAACTACACGGTGATGGTGCCCTCCCCCTCCGATCGAGCCCATGCGCTCGCCTCCGGCGAGGCGATCGTCGGCGAGGGCGTGGCGCGCGCCCGCAAGCTCGCGGTCGGCAAGCCGTTCTTCCTGGTGTCGCCGGCGGGCAAGTTTCTGCGCACCCGGATCAAGGCGATCCTGCCGCAGGCCTCCGCCCTGGTCTCCTCCGATCTGGTGTTGGTCGCCGAGGCGGATTTCCGGTCGTTCTTCGCCATCCCGGCCGATCGCTACACGGATTTCGCGATCGAAGTCGCCAATCCGCGCGAGGTCTCGACCATCGCCGAGAAGGCCTCGGTGCGGCTGCCGACCTATCGTTTCGTCACGCGCGCCGACATGCATCGCACGCTCGAGGCGCTGTTCTCCTGGCGCGAGGGATTGGCGCTGGCGCTGCTCGCCGCCTCGCTCCTCGCCTTCGTCATCCTCGCCTTCGACAAGGCCTCGGGGCTCTCGGCCGAGGAGCGGCGCGAGATCGGCATTCTCAAGGCGATCGGCTGGGAGACGTCGGACGTCATCCGGATGAAGCTCTGGGAAGGCACGGCGATTTCCGGCACCGCCTTTCTCGCGGGGCTCCTCGCCGCCTGGGTCCATGTCTTCTTCTTCTCCGCCGGCCTCTTCGAACCCGTGTTGAAGGGCTGGTCGACGCTGTGGCCGCGGTTCCCGCTGTCGCCGGAGGTCGATGCGTTGGAGATCGCGACCCTCGCGCTGCTGACGGTCGTCCCCTACACCGCCGCCGTCGTCGTGCCGATCTGGAAGACCGCCGTCACCGACCCCGACGCCGTGATGCGGTGAGGAGCGCGCCATGATCGAACTCACCGAGGTCACCAAGGTCTATGGCGAGGGCCGTCTCAATCGGGTCGAGGCGGTGCGCGGCGTCGATCTCACCATCGCCGATCGTGCCGTCACGGTGCTCGAGGGGCCGAGCGGCTCGGGCAAGACCACGCTCCTCACCCTGATCGGCTGTCTCGCGCGCCCGACCATGGGGCGCATCCGCCTCGACGGCGAGATCGTCTCGGGGCTTCCGGAGAAGTTCCTGACCGAGGTGCGGCGGCGCACCTTCGGCTTCGTCTTCCAGAAGTTCAATCTGATCCGGGGGATGACGGCGCTCGACAACGTCATGTTGCCGGCCTTCCCGCTCGGGGTGCCGCATGCGCGGCTGAAGGCGCATGCGCGCGAACTGCTCGAGCATTTCGGCGTCGGCGATCGCGCCGGCCTCGGGGTGGAGAACCTCTCCGGCGGCGAGGCGCAGCGCGTCGCCATCGCCCGGGCGCTCATCAACGGTCCCGCCGTCGTCATCGCCGACGAGCCGACCGCGAGCCTCGACGGCGCTCGGGTCGAGCAGTTCCTCGCGATGGCCGCCGATCTCAAGGCGCAGGGCAAGACGGTGATCATCACCTCGCACGATCCGCGCATCACCCGCGCGAGCGTCGTCGACGCGCGGGTCGCGATGGCGGACGGACGCATCGTCGAGGCGGCGCCATGATCTTCCATCCCTCGATCCTGGCGCTTCTCGGCTCGTCCTGGCTCGCGACGGCGGTGCTTCTGGCGAGCGCGATCTTCGCGCTGCGCCTCTTGGCGTCGTGGGATCGTTCATCGGGCTCCGAGCGGCAGATCCGGCTCGAGCGGGCGACGATCCTGGTCTCGACGGCGGTCGGGCTCGTGCTCGCGCTCGAGGCGGCGTCGCTGATCCTCTTCGTCTTCAACGCCGACCGGATGAGCGCCCTCTTCGTCGGCGCCATGTGCGCGGTCGGCACGCTCAACGCCAGCGTCTACGGGTTCCCGACGCTCTATGCCAAGATCGCGGTCTTCTTCGCGAGCGCGCTCTGGCTGGTGCTCGACCGGGTCGACGGCGAGGGCCGCGACTTTCCGCTGATCCGGCTGAAATCTGCGGCCCTCCTCGCGGTGGCGCCGATCGTCCTGCTCGAGGCGGGGCTCGAGACCGCCTATTTCCTCGATCTCAAGGCCGACACGATCACCTCGTGCTGCGGCAAGCTGTTCGAGGACGGGCCGCAATCCTCCGGAGCGGGCGGCGAACTCGCCGCGCTCGAGCCGCGACTGGCGCTGTGGCTCCTCTTCGGCGGGGCCGCCGTGGTGGTCCTCGGCGGGCTCGTCGCCGGGCGATCGCGCGTTCTCCAGATCGTGCAGGGGGTGTTCGGCGGGGCGATGTTCGTCGTCGGGCTCGCGGCCGTCGTGTCGGTCGTCTCGCTCTATGTCTACGAGCAGCCGCACCACCACTGCCCGTTCTGCCTCCTGAAGCGGGAATACGACCACTTCGGCTTCGCGCTCTATCTGCCGCTCTTCCTCGGCGCGGCGGCGGCGCTCGCCTCCGGCATGCTCGGGGTGGTGCCGCGCCGGGCGAGCCTCGCGGTGGCGCAGCCGGCGATCGCCGCCCGGCTCGCGCGCCTCTCCGCGCTCGGCTTCGCGCTCTTCGCGCTCGCCTGTCTCTGGGTGATCTGGCGGTCGAACCTGTTGCTCATCGGCTGACGGTTCAGAGAAGCGACGTGGCGAAGGCCGAGATCAGCCAGCCGCCGTCGACGTTCGGCAGGAAGCAGATGCCCCAGGGGGTGGGGTCCTTCAGGTCCTTCTCCGGCACGGCGCCGACCCCGCCGCCGGGCAGGCGCACGGCGCGCCAGCCCTCGGGCAGATCGTCCATGAAGCCCTGGAGATAGAGGTGGCCGGGCTTCAGCGTCGTCACCGTCCGGGCGCCGGGGTCGGCCGCCCCGAAGGCCTTGGTGGGCGCGTCGACCCAGTAGCCGCGCGAGCCGCTCGCCCGCGTCTTCTCGGCCGCCTTCGGGTCCCAGCGCGCGGCGCGATAGGTGCAGAACCCGCCCTTGACCAGGGGATCGCGGCCCCAATCGGCGTCGTCGATCGAGGAGGCGATCACGCGCATCGTGTCCTCGGCATAGAGCGAACCGAGGTTCAGTTTCTTGCCCGACGCCTTGGCCATGGCGACGATGTCGCCCTCCTGGAACATGCCGCCGATCGTCGAGAAGGCGTCGTCGGCGTCCTTGAACGGGCCCTTCTTCTCGATGCTCCGCGCGGCGGTGACGGTGATGCCGGAGTTCGCCAGGGTCACCTCGTCGGCGATCATGGCGAAGATCGCCTCGCCGTTCCGCGCCACGGCCGCGTCGCGGGCGACCTTGGCGGCGATCAGGAGTTCGTTCGACGGGGCGACCGCCTTGCCGATCTCGGCGGGGATCGGGGCATAGGGCCGGTTCTCGTCCTCCGCCGAGGCGGGGGCGACGAGAAGGGCCGCGAGGGCGGCGGCGAGAAGGGGGCGACGAACGGCGCGATCGGCGGTGACGGGCATGACGGATCCTCTCCTCGCGGCCGCGCCCTCGGCGGGGCACGGTTCCGTGACGTGATCTTGCCCGCCGCGCGCGGCGGGCACAACCGGCGGCAGATGACGTTCGCCGTCATCCTCCGACCATCGAGACGATGACAAGGCCTTCGCCCCCGGCTAGAACGGCCACGAAGGCAGCGAGGAAGGGACCACGGATGAGCGGCATCACCAGCGACGGCCTGGAGCCTCGGCGCAAGAAGGCGCTGTTCCGCGCCTGGCATCGCGGCACCAAGGAGATGGACTTCGTCATGGGCCGCTTCGCCGACGCTCATGTCGCCACCCTCTCCGCCGACGATCTCGCCGACTTCGAGCATCTCCTCGACGTCTCCGATCGCGAGCTCTTCGCCTGGGTGGTCGGCACCGAGGAGGTCGACCCGATCCACGACAAGCCGGTGTGGCGGGCGATGAAGGCCTTCACGCACGACGTGAAGGGCGCCTGAGGGCCGGCGGTTCGAAAAGGGCCCCCGCGATCGGGGGCCTTGCGAAAAGGGGCTGGCGAGCGGCCCCGGAATCCTGTTGAAGAGAGACGTGACGATCCCGCGCGGTGTCCCGGAAAGGCCCTCGCGGGCGTCGCCGCGTTTTCACGCCCAGTCCGTTCCCGAGGATCGCCACCCGTGAAGAAGCTCTCCGGTCTCTTCCGCACCCGCGTTCACGTCACTCTCTCGCGCGTCCCCGACGGCGCCGAAGGGCTGGTGATCGGCGATCTCGCCCGCGATGCCGGCGCGCGCGACGGACGCGCCTCGCTCCTGGTGATCTGTCGCGACGGTGTGCGGATGCAGAGGCTGGAGGCGGCGCTCGCCTTCTTCGCGCCCGACGTCCATGTCCTCACCCTCCCCTCCTGGGATTGCCGTCCCTACGACCGCGTCTCGCCCAATCCGGTCGTCGTCGCCCGGCGGATGACGACGCTCTCCCATCTCGCCACGCCGCGCGAGCGCAAGAAGCCGATCGTCGTCCTGACCACGGTCAATGCCGCCGCCCAGCGCCTGCCGACCCGCGAGAGCGTCGCCACCGAGACCTTCGCCGCGCAGGCGGGCGGGCGCGCCGACATGAAGAAGCTGATCGAGTGGCTCGAGGCCAACGGCTTCGAACGCACCTCGACGGTGCGCGACACCGGCGAATACGCGGCGCGCGGCGGCATCCTCGATCTCTTCGCGCCGGGGGCCGAGACCCCGGTCCGGCTCGATTTCTTCGGCGACGAGTTGGAGCAGATCCGCCGCTTCGATCCCGAGACCCAGCGCACCACTGGGCAATTGAAGCGTCTCGAATGGGTGCCGATGTCGGAAGTGACGCTGACGCCCAACGTGGTCAGCCGGTTCCGCCGCAATTATCTCGCGACCTTCGGCGCCGCGACCCGCGACGACGCGCTCTACGGGGCGATTTCCGAGGGCCGCCGCTACGCCGGCATGGAACATTGGCTGCCGCTCTTCCACGATCGCCTGGAGACGATCTTCGACTATTGCGGCGACGCCCGGATCGTCCTCGACGATCACGTCGAGGACGCGTTGAAGGAACGGCTCGACGACGTCCGCGATCATTACGAGGCCCGGCGCGAGGCGCTCGAGGAGGCGGCCTCCGGGTCGGTTCCCTACAAGCCCTTGGAGCCGGCGGCGCTCAATCTGACGCCGGAGGAATGGACGACGCGTCTCGCCGACGCCAAGACCACCCGCCTCACCCCCTTCGCGCTGCCCGACGAGCGCCTCGACGTGGTCGATCTCGACGGCCGTCAGGGCCGCTCCTTCGCGGCGGAACGGGCGATGGAGGGGGTCAACGTCTTCGACGCGGCGATCGCCCATCTCGCGGAGCTACGCAACGGCGCGCGCAAGGTGGTGCTGGCGGCGTGGTCGGAGGGCGCGCTCGATCGCCTGAAACAGGTGCTCGACGATCACGGCCTCGCCCGGACGCGGCGGCTCGCGACCTTCCCCGAAGCGGCGCTGATGGAGAAGGGCGAGATCGGTCTCGCCGTGCTCGGGCTCGAGCAGGGGTTCGAGATCGAGGATCTCGCCGTCGTCGCCGAGCAGGACATTCTCGGCGACCGTCTGATCCGCGCCAAGAAGCGCAAGCCCAAGGGCTCCGACTTCCTCACCGAGGTGGCGGGCCTCGCCGAGGGTGATCTCGTCGTCCACGTCGATCACGGCATCGGCCGCTTCACCGGCCTCAAGACGATCACGGCGGCAGGGGCGCCGCACGACTGTCTCGAGCTCCAGTATCAGGGCGGCGACAAGCTCTATCTGCCGGTCGAGAACATCGAGCTTCTGACCCGCTACGGCACCGACGAGAGCGACGCTCAGCTCGACAAGCTCGGCGGCGTCGCCTGGGGCGTGCGCAAGGCGCGGATGAAGAAGCGGATCCGCGAGATCGCCGATCAGCTCATCAAGACCGCCGCCGCGCGCCTCCTCCGGACCGCGCCGCGCTACACGCCGCCCGAGGGGCTCTACGACGAATTCCGCGCCCGTTTCCCCTACGAGGAGACCGACGATCAGCTCGCCTCGATCGACGCGATCTTCGACGATCTCGCCTCGGGGCGGCCGATGGACCGGCTGGTGTGCGGCGACGTCGGCTTCGGCAAGACCGAGGTGGCGCTCAGGGCGGCCTTCGCGGTCGCGGCCTCGGGCCGGCAGGTGGCGGTGGTGGTGCCGACGACGCTGCTGGCGCGCCAGCACTATCGGACCTTCGCCGAGCGCTTCAAGGGACTGCCGATCCGCGTCGCCCAAGCCTCGCGGCTGGTGTCGCACAAGGACATGGTGGCGGTTCGCAAGGAACTCGCCGAGGGCACGCTCGACGTGGTGGTCGGCACCCACGCGCTGCTCGCCAAGGGGATCTCGTTCAAGGACCTCGGCCTCCTCATCATCGACGAGGAGCAGCATTTCGGCGTGAAGCACAAGGAGCGGCTGAAGGAACTGAAGGCCGACGTCCACGTCCTCACCCTCTCGGCGACGCCGATCCCGCGCACGCTGCAGCTGGCGCTCACCGGCGTGCGCGAGCTCTCGATCATCGCGACGCCGCCGGTCGACCGCATGGCGGTGCGCACCTTCGTCTCGCCCTTCGACGCGCTGGTGGTGCGCGACGCCTTGATGAGGGAACATTATCGCGGCGGTCAGAGCTTCTACGTCTGCCCGCGCCTCTCCGACCTCGCCGAGCGCAAGGAGTTCCTGGAGAAGGTGGTGCCGGAGGTGAAGGTCTGCGTCGCCCACGGCCAGATGCCGGCGACCGAGCTGGAAGACGTGATGAACGCCTTCTACGAGGGCAAATACGACGTGTTGCTCTCCACCACGATCGTCGAATCCGGTCTCGACATCCCGACCGCCAACACGTTGATCATCCACCGCGCCGACATGTTCGGCCTCGCCCAGCTCTATCAGCTCCGGGGCCGCGTCGGCCGATCCAAGGTGCGTGCCTACGCGCTCTTCACGACGCCGGCGGAGAAGAAGCTCACGACGCAGGCCGAGAAGCGCCTCAAGGTGCTGCAGTCGCTCGACAATCTCGGCGCCGGATTCCAGCTCGCCAGCCACGATCTCGACTTGCGCGGCGCCGGCAATCTGATCGGCGAGGAGCAGTCCGGCCACATCAAGGAGGTCGGCTACGAACTCTACCAGCACATGCTGGAGGAGGCGGTGGCGGCGCTGAAGTCGGGCGACGAGGCGATGCCGGAGGAGAAGTGGTCGCCGACGATTTCGGTCGGCACGCCGGTTCTGATCCCCGAGGACTACGTCGGCGATCTGGCGCTCCGGCTCGGGCTCTACAAGCGCCTGTCGGATCTCTCGACGCTCGAGGAGATCGACGGTTTCGGCGCGGAACTGATCGACCGTTTCGGCCCGCTGCCGGAGGAGGTCGAGCATCTTCTGAAGATCGTCTACGTCAAGGCGCTGTGCCGGCGGGCCAACGTGGAGAAGATCGAGGCCGGGCCGAAGGGCGTCGTCGTCGCCTTCCGCGAGGGGTCCTTCGCCAATCCGGCCGGGTTGGTGCGCTGGATCGGCGAGCAGGGCAGCCTCGCCAAGATCCGCCCGGATCAGAAGATCGTGCTCTCGCGCGACTGGCCGGAGCCGATCGATCGCCTCAAGGGTTCGGCGGTGATCCTGACCCAACTCGTCAAGCTCGCCGAGCGCAAGGACGACGGGCCGATCACGCTGTCGTCGGGCATGGTCGAGGCGCCGGAGGTGAAGAAGCTGCGGTTGGAGCCGACCCCGCCGCCCCCTCCCCCGCCGCAGAAGAAGCTCGGCCGCTATCCGAGCCTCGAGAGCCTGAAGAACCGCGGCAAGCCGAAATGGCCGAGCGGCGGTGGTTCCGGCGGCTCGGGCGGACGGTGGCGATGAGAGGCGTCCGTCGGGCGCTCTCTGGATGGCCCGGTCGGGCCCGACCATGATGGAACTTGAGGAGGCGAGAGGGGAGAAGGCGCGCAGCCCCCTCCCCGCCCATCTCGCTTCCTGCTAGAACGGAACGAGAATCCGTCGTACCCAGCGCCCGAGGCCCCATGCGCCCCGAGATCCTCACTCCCCTCTTCGCGAGCCTGAAGGGCCTGCCCGGTGTCGGGCCGAAGACGGTCGCGCTCTATGACCGGCTGCTCGAGGGCGCCAATCCGGTGGCCGGGGCGGAGGCGCGGATCGTCGATCTCCTGTTCCATCTGCCGGTCTCGGTGATCGACCGCCGCCATACGCCGAAGATCGGCGAGGCCGTCGACGGGGCGATCGCGACGATCCGCGTCACCGTCGCCGAGCATCGGGCGCCGCCGCGCGGCAGCCGCGCGCCCTACAAGGTCATCGCCTTCGACGAGACCGGCGACCTCACGCTCGTCTTCTTCTCCGCCCGCGCCGATTGGCTCACCAAGCTCCTGCCGGAGGGCGAGACGCGCTGGGTCTCCGGTCGCGTCGAGTGGTTCAATCGCTCGCCGCAGATGGTCCATCCCGACTTCGTCGCGACCGAGGCGGAATTCGCCACCCTGCCGCTGGTCGAGCCGGTCTATCCGCAGACGGAGGGGCTCTCCTCCAAGGCGATCGCCCGGACCGTCCGTCATGCGCTCGACCGGCTGCCGCATCTTCCCGAGTGGCAGGATCCCGATTGGCTCGCCAAGCGGAAGTTCCCCGATTTCGGCTCGGCGCTCGAGGCGCTCCACCATCCGGAAGGCCCGCTCGACGACACCGCCGAGGATCCCGCCCGCGATCGCCTCGCCTATGACGAACTGCTCGCGCAACAGCTGACGCTGGCGTTGGTGCGCGCCTCCGCCAAGCACCTGCCCAAGGCGTCGCGCTTCGCCACCGGGGTACTCACCACCAAGATCCGCGACGCCCTGCCCTTCTCGCCGACCGGGAGCCAAGAGGCGGCGATCGACGACATCCGCGCCGATCTCGCCAAGCCCGAACGGATGTTGCGTCTGCTCCAGGGCGACGTCGGCGCCGGCAAGACGCTGGTCGCGGTGATGGCGGCGGCGATGGCGGTGGAGGCCGGCGGTCAGGCGGCGATCATGGCGCCGACTGACCTCCTCGCCCGCCAGCACGCCCGCTCGATCGCGCCGCTCGCCGAGGCCGCCGGCATTCCCTGGGCGATCCTGACGGGACGCGAGAAGGGGCGCGAGCGCGAGGCGATCCTGGAAGGGCTCGCCTCGGGTGCGGTGAAGATCCTGATCGGCACCCACGCGCTCTTTCAAGGGCCAGTCGAATTCGCCGACCTCGCCCTCGCCGTCGTCGACGAGCAGCATCGGTTCGGCGTCCATCAGCGCCTGGCGCTGACCTCCAAGGGGCGGGCGACCGATCTCCTGGTGATGACGGCGACGCCGATCCCGCGCACGCTGATGATGAGCTTCTTCGGCGATCTCGACGTCTCCCGCCTCACCGAGAAGCCGGCGGGGCGCCGGCCGATCGCCACCCGCCTCGCCTCGTCGGAGCGCATGGGCGAGATCGTCGAGAGCCTCGCGCGCGCCATCGCCAACGGCCAGAAGATCTATTGGGTCTCGCCGCTGGTCGAGGAGAGCGAGACGTCGGATCTCGCCGCGGCCGAGGCGCGGTTCGAGGAGCTGACGATGGTGCTCGGGCCGGTCGTCGGCCTCGTCCATGGGCGCATGAAGGCGGAGGAGAAGGACGCGGCGATGCGCGCCTTCAAGGAGGGCGACACGCGGCTCCTGGTCGCCACCACCGTGATCGAGGTCGGGGTCGACGTGCCCGACGCGACGATCATGGTGATCGAGCACGCCGAGCGCTTCGGCCTCGCCCAGCTCCATCAGTTGCGCGGACGGGTCGGGCGCGGCACCGAGGCCTCGTCCTGCCTTCTCGTCTACAAGGGGCCGCTGGGGGAGACCGCCAAGGCTCGGCTCGAGATCATGCGCGCCACCGAGGACGGGTTCGTCATCGCCGAGGAGGATCTGCGGCTCAGGGGCGGTGGTGAGGTGCTGGGCACGCGCCAATCGGGTCTGCCGGGGTTCCGCGTCGCGCGGCTCGACCGGCACGGCGATCTCCTCGCCGCCGCGCGCGACGACGCCCGATTGATCCTCGCCCGCGATCCCACTCTCGCCACACCCCGGGGCGAGGCTCTCCGGGTGTTGCTCCATCTCTTCGATCAGGATCGCGGCATCCGTCTGGTCGAGGCCGGCTGACGAGACGAGAGGGTCCGAGATGACGACGCATCATCATCCCCACGATCGCGGTGCCCATGGCGCCTGCGCGCTGACCGGCGTCGATCTGCCGATCGCGGAGCTGATCCCTCTCTATGCGCTGACGCCGGGGCTCGCCGAGACGATCCTGCGCGAAAAGCCCGGCCTTCCGCGCGACGCGCTCCTGTCGCGGGCGGCGGTCGCGGAACGGCGCGATCGCTACATCCGCGAGATGCTCGCCGCCGAGCACGGCGAGCTGACCTCGCTCGAGGCGCAGGTCGCCGCCTCGATCGCCAATGCCGACACGATCTCGAGCAACGTCGCCGCCGACTATGCCGAGGATCGGACCCTCGGGGAGCGGTGGTCGGACGCGGTCGCCAATTTCGGCGGCAGCTGGACCTTCATCACCCTCTTCGTGGTGGTGCTGGTGGTGTGGATGGCGATCAACGTGGCGATGACGGCCCGGGCCTTCGACCCCTACCCCTTCATCCTGCTCAATCTGGTGCTGTCCTGCATCGCCGCCGTCCAGGCGCCGATCATCATGATGAGCCAGAAGCGCCAGGAGGCGAAGGATCGGCTGCGCTCGGAGAACGACTACCGGGTCAATCTCAAGGCCGAGCTGGAGATCCGCCATCTCCACGAGAAGCTCGACCACATCCTGTCGCATCAATGGCAGCGGCTCGCCGAGATCCAGCAGATGCAGATCGAGATCATGCAGGAGCGCCGCTCGGCGACCACCGAAGCGCCGCGCTGATCGGGCTCAGGCGCCGGCGGTGGTGGTGGCGCGCTCGCCGGGACCGGGTTCGGCTTCGGCGGCCGGGGGCGCGATCCGTTCGGGCGCGACGATGCCGCCGGAGATCACCAGTTTCGCCCCGTCCTCGACGCTCATCTCGAGGATCCGCACGTCGCCGCGCGGCAGGAACATGACGTAGCCGCCCGTGGGATTGGGCGTCGTCGGAATGAAGACGGTGAGCCAGTCGTCGACCGCGACCTCGGGCCGCTCGGCGGAAAGGCGCTCGGCCACCTCGCCGCGCGCCGGGCCGGAGACGAAGACCAGCGACCACACGCCCGCGCGCGGCCATTCGATCAGCCCGACCTCGCGGAAGCTCTGATCGCGCGAGGAGACGAAGGTCTGGAAGATCTGCTTCAAGGTCCGATAGACCGGCCGCACGAAGGGCATGCGCCCGACCAGATCCTCGCCATAGGAGAGAAGCGTCCGCCCGACCAGCGAGGCTGTCGCCGCGCCGAGGATGGTGATGCCGAGCAGCGCCACCAGGAGCCCGAAGCCGGGCACCGCGAAGGGCAGATAGTGATCCGGGTTCCAGGCCGCCGGCATCAGCGGCTTGACGGTGGCGTCGACCCATTCGAGGAAGCCGCGGGCGAGATAGACGGTGATGGCCAGGGGGCCGACGACCACCAGTCCGGTGACGAAGTGATTGCGCAGCCGCGCCCGCCAGGTCGCGTGCATCGGCGTGTCGTCGCGCTGTTCGATCATCGCTCGGCCTTTCGATGTCGAGGACGCCCTCGAGCCGCCGTCAGCCTATCCGTCTTCGCAGCGCAAAAGAACCCCGCCTCCGGTAAACCACGCATCCCCCGTCTTGGCCCTTGCGGCCGGGACAAAGTTGGATTTTATCTCGAAGATATTTGATTTGCCGCATGGATCGGGACACCCGAGCCCGGCACTGTCCGCCCGAAACCCCGGCCACCGGGGCACCATGTTCGGAGACCATCTCGATGGCCAAGGGTCCAGGGTTCGAAAAGGCGGCTCATCCCGCCGACGCCATGGAAGAGAATTACTACCAGGAACACATCAAGGTCTATCCTGCCGCCGTGCAGGGCACCGTGCGCAAGGTCAAGTGGGCGATTCTCATCGCGCTCTTGTCGATCTACTACGTCATGCCGTTCATTCGCTGGGATCGCGGCCCGGGTCTGCCCGATCAGGCGGTGCTGGCGGATCTTCCCGGCCGGCGCTTCTATTTCTTCTTCATCGAGATCTGGCCGCAGGAAGTCTACTATTTCACCGGCCTGCTGATCACCGCCGCCTTCACGCTGTTCCTGATGACCTCGGTCGCCGGGCGCGTGTGGTGCGGCTATCTGTGCTGGCAGACGGTGTGGACCGACCTGTTCCTGGCGGTGGAGCGGCTGATCGAGGGGGACCGGCGCGAGCGAATCAAGCTCGACGAGGGTCCGATCGACGGGGCCTATGTGGCCAAGAAGGTCATGAAGTGGGTGGCGTGGCTGGTCATCGCCGTGGCGACGGGTGGTGCCTGGGTGCTCTATTTCTCGGACGCGCCGACGCTGGTGAAGAACGTCTTCACCGGGCAGGCGCCGTTCATCGCCTATCTGTGGATCGGCATCCTCACCTTCACCACCTATTTCTTCGCCGGCTACATGCGTGAGCAGACCTGCATCTACGTGTGCCCGTGGCCGCGCATCCAGGCGGCGATGACCGACGAATTCGCGCTCAACGTCACCTATCGCAACGATCGCGGCGAGCCGCGCGCCTCGGTGAAGGAGGCGAAGAAGCTGAAGGCGGCCGGCCAGCCGGCCGGCGACTGCGTCGACTGCTATCAGTGCGTCGCCGTGTGCCCGACCGGCACCGACATCCGCATGGGCTCGCAGCTCTCCTGCATCCAATGCGGCCTCTGCATCGACGCCTGCACCTCGATCATGACCAAGCTCGGTCGCGAGACCGGCCTGATCGCCTATGACACGCCGGTCAACTTCGACCGCCGTCGCGAGGGTCTGGCGCCGGTCTACAAGATCGTGCGGCCCCGGACGATCCTCTATGCGGTGCTGATCGCCGCCGTCACCGGCTTCATGGCCTATACGTTCATCTCGCGCGGCAATGCCGGCGTGAACGTGCTGCACGATCGCAATCCGCTCTACGTCCAGAACTCCGACGGTTCGGTGCGCAACGGCTATACGATCCGCCTCCTGAACCGGGTCGGCCACGAGCGTCACTTCATCCTCGCGGTCGAGGGCGCGCCGCAAGGGACGAAGCTCGAAGTGGTCGGCATCGACCACAACATCGACGGCAATCCGGTGATCCACGTCGGCCCCGACCGGACCCGCGAAGTGCGCGCCGCCGTGATCGTCCCCGGCGCCGAGCTGAAGGGCAAGTCGACCGACGTCGTCTTCCGCATCACCGAACAGGGTGGGCGCGAGACCGCCACCGCCAAGGACTTCTTCAAGGCGCCCTGAGCCGGGTCGCATCTCCTCGACGAAGCGCCGCCCCTCGCGATGCGAGCGGGCGGCGCTTCGCGTTTCGGGACGGCGCGCGCGGGGGACGGTCGAGGCGGGAGGGCTTCGGATCCTCGAAACGAAGCGGCGCGGGAGAGGTCTCCCGCGCCGTTCGACGTCTCGATGTCGAGGATCGGCTCTCAGCCGCGATTGCGCATGTGGCTCGCCAGCATCTCGACCTGCGGCAGGATCGCGGCGCGGATCTCCGGATCCTCGATCGTGTCGACCAGCGCCCAGCGGAAGCACAGGACCCAGCCTTTCGCCTCTTCGGCGCCGATCGGCGCGGAGAGATGGCGGGCGCGCAGCATCGGGGCGCCGCGCCGCTCGACGAAGAGCTGCGGTCCGCCGAGCCAGCCGGAGAGGAATTCGAAGAGCTTCTGCTCGCTCTCGGCGAGGCTCTCGGGGTGGATCGCCCGGCAGGCGGCCGCCTCGGGCGCCGTGTCCATCACCTCGTAGAAACGACGGGTGAAGCGGCGCACCCCCTCCTCGCCTCCGATCCGGTCGTAGAGGGAAGGCGCGGGCGCGGCGTCGGCGGACGTCATGGGCAGGGTCTCCTGTCGGGAGTCTCGATCGAGCGAGTACGAACACGAGTTCCCGCGCTCCGCAAGATCGAGAAAGCCCGAAATGGCGGAGGCGGGAGCAATCGGGCGACCGCGATCAGTCGCGAGCGGCGAGATAATGCGCGAGGCTCTCGATCTGAGGCAGGAGTTCCTCGACCACGGCGGCGTCGGTGACGGTCTCGGTCGCGGCCATGCGGAAGCACAGGAGCCAGGCGTCGCGTTGCGCCGGGCCGATCGGCACCAGGAAGTGCCGGCGCTTCAGCTTCGGCGCGCCGTGGCGCTTGGTGTAGAGTTCCGGCCCGCCGAGCCAGCCGGAGAGGAATTCGTAGAGTTTCGGCCCGAGATCAGCCGGGGCGACGTGCAGTACCACGCGCGCGGCCTCAGCCTCCGGCAGCGTCGCCATCAGCTCGGAGAAGCGCCGCACCAGCCGGCGCAGCGCCACCGCCCCGCCCATCCGCTCATAGAGGCCGACGCCGCCGCGCGACTTGGCGCGCACCTGCGAGGGACGCCGCATGCGCACGCGCTCGGGCCCCTCCCCCGCTTCGGTCTCGACCGGGGCGACCGCATGGAGCGGAGACGGCACCGAGGCCTCCGCGCTCGATCCCGCGTCGAGAAAGAGGGGTTCCGTGGCGCATGTCTCTCCCTCGACAGTTCGTCGAGTACGGGGCGCCTCGAAGGGGCTTTCGGCGAACTCGTGCGCGATGTCCATACGACCGCCTCCGAACGTTTGCTTTCCATCACTATGCGCCGCTTAAGATAGATGGAACATACAACTTATTACGTGCGGAGATCTCCCCGGTTCGACCCGAGGTCCCGGATCCGCTTCGGAGAATAAAATAATTTCAAATGTTTATCGGCATTTCGGCCTCCCTGCCGGGTCTCCTCCGGAGGGCATCGAAGGGGCGGATTGCGACGCGATGCCGCTGCGACGGCGCGCCGCCTGCGACCAAGGCGCGCGGTGGGAGCCGGTGCCGACCCCCTCCCGCCAGGGGACGGGCGTCGAGGGATCGGCCGAGGCCGGGGTGGGGCTGTAACGATTCGGTCGCAATTGGATAAACGCCGGCAAAGGTTTCGTGCGACCTCGCCCTCTTCCGCCCCCGCCCGAGGAAGGACGACCTTCGTCCCGACACGGGGCGACGGGTCGCGCGACGTGCTGGGAGGCGCGTCGGATCTCGGAGACGGGGCGGATTGGAGGACGAGGGCGCGCGCCTTCGTCGGGAGGAGACGCGGCATCGACGGTTCGTCGATCGCCGGCGTGTGAGCAGGGGGAGGACGCCATGTCCAGCTCGATCACCGAAAAGGTCCGGGCCAATCCGAAATTTCTCGAGCTGAAGGCCAAGCGCTCGCGCTTCGCCTGGACGCTCATGGCCGTCGTGCTGACGGTCTATTACGTCTTCATGGCCATCGTCGCCTTCGCGCCGGCGATGATGCGCGCGCCGATCGGCGCGGGCTGGACGCTGACCATCGGCTTTCCCATCGGCGCGGCGATCATCGTCGGCGCCTGGCTGACGACCGGCCTCTACATCCGCCGCGCCAACGGCGAATTCGAAGATCTCACCCGTGACATCGTGAAGGAGGCCGGCAAGTGACGCGTCGTCTCGCTCTCGCCGCCTCGATCGCGGCTCTCGCCCTCCCCGTCCTCGTCGGCCCGGCGCTCGCCGCCGGCATCGAGGGCGCCGTCCAGCAGCAGCCGATCAACGTGATCGCCATCGGCATGTTCCTGGTCTTCATCGTCGCCACGCTCGGCATCACCTATTGGGCGTCGAAGCGCACCCGTTCGGCCGCCGACTTCTACACCGCCGGCGGCGGCATCACCGGCATGCAGAACGGCTGGGCGATCGCCGGCGACTACATGTCGGCGGCGACCCTCCTCGGCATCTCGGCGATGGTCTACGCGGTCGGCTACGACGGTCTCGTCTATGCCATCGGCTTCTTCGTCGGCTGGCCGGTGATCATGTTCCTGCTCGCCGAACGGCTGCGCAATCTCGGCAAGTTCACCTTCGCCGACATCGCCGCCTACCGGCTCGACAAGAACTCGGTGCGCACCTTCGCCGCCGTCGGCTCGCTGACCGTGGTGTGCTTCTATCTGATCGTGCAGATGGTCGGCGCCGGCCAGCTGATCCAGCTGCTGTTCGGCCTGCCCTACAACTACGCCGTCGTGCTCGTCGGCGTCCTGATGATCGTCTACGTCACCTTCGGCGGCATGGTCGCCACCACCTGGGTGCAGATCATCAAGGCCGGCCTGCTGCTCTTCGGCGGCACGCTGCTGGCGATCCTGGCGCTGTGGAAGTTCGGCTTCAACTACGAGACCGTCGCCAGGACCGCCGTCGAGGCGCGGGGCGCGACCGGCTCGTCGCTGATGGGCCCGGGCAAGCTCCTCTCCGATCCGATCACCGCGGTGTCGCTGTCGCTCGGCCTCGTCTTCGGCAACGCCGGCCTGCCGCACATCATGATGCGCTTCTTCACGGTGCCGAACGCCAAGGAGGCGCGCAAGTCGGTCTTCGTCGCGACCGGCCTGATCGGCTTCTTCTTCCTCGTGGTCTGCACGCTCGGTCTCACCGCCGTCTCGATCGTCGGCACCGATCCGCAGTTCTTCGAGGGCGGCAAGATCGGCGGCAAGATCCTCGGCGGCTCCAACATGCCGGTGATGCACCTCGCCAAGGCGCTCGGCGGCGACGTCTTCCTCGGCTTCCTGTCGGCGGTCGCCTTCGCCACCATCCTGGCGGTGGTCGCGGGTCTGGCGCTCGCCGGGGCCTCGGCGATCGCGCACGACCTCTATGCGGGCGTGATCATGAAGGGCAAGGCCTCGGAGGCCTCGGAGATGCGCGTCTCCAAGCTCGCCACCGCCGCCATCGGCGTGGTCGCGATCGTCCTCGGCATCGCCTTCAAGGATCAGAACGTGGCCTTCCTCGTGGCGCTCGCCTTCGGCGTCGCGGCCTCGGTGAACTTCCCCGTGCTGCTCCTGTCGATGTACTGGCGCGGTCTCACCACCCGTGGCGCGCTCGCCGGCGGCATCGCCGGGCTCGTCTGCGCGGTGACGCTGGTGGTCCTGTCGCCGGCTGTGTGGGTGAAGGTCCTCGGCAACGCCCAGGCGGTGTTCCCGATCGACCATCCGGCGCTGTTCTCGATGACGCTCGCCTTCCTGGTCGCCTTCGTGGTGTCGAAGCTCGACGCCTCGCCCAAGGCCGTCGCCGAGCGCGCCGCCTTCGACGAGCAGGACGTCCGCGCCGAGACCGGCATCGGCGCCGCCGCCGCCTCGGCCCATTGATCCCCTCGCCTTCGGGCGAGATCCGGATCCGGACCATCGATCGGCGCGGGGAGCGATCCCCGCGCCGACGTCGCATCGAGGCGGGCTTGTGGTTCGCCCGCGCCCGGACCATCCTTCCGCGCCGCTCGTTCGAGTGGTTCGATCCCGAGCCGGATGCCGATGTTCAAGTCTCGTCTGTTCCTCGAGCTCTTTTCCGCGCTGATGCTGGTCATCGCGGTCCTCGCCTCGGCGATGTGGCTCTTCACGGTGCCGCTCGTCGAACGCAAGGCCTATGAGATCGAGCTCGAGGCGAGCCGCACCATCCTCGACAACGTGTTCGAGATGGCCGCCAAGATGGCCGGCCGGCTCGACGAGACCCGCGACATCACGCTGAAGTCCTTCGAGGGCCAGTTGCGCACGGCGGTCACGCTCGCCGTCGGCCTGATCGAGGGCGTCGAGGCGCGGCGCGCCCGGGGCGAGATCGGCGAGGACGACGTCAAGCGTCTCGCCTGGGAGACGCTGCGCGCCGTCAAATGGGGCAATGACGACTACATCTGGGTGTCGGACTACGCCGCCCACATTCTCTCCCATCCCGATCCGCGCTGGTACGACCACGACGTCTCCGCGATCAAGGACGAGACCGGCGAGAACATCCTGCCGCGCGTGATCGAGATCGCCCGCAAGGCCGGCGAGGGTTCGACCGTCTACGACTGGACCCGGCTCGGCTCGACCAAGCCGTCGCGCAAGATCTCCTATTTTCGCGACCTGCCGGGGCTCGGCATCGTCGTCGGCGCGGGCGCCTATCTCGACGACGTCGACGCCGAGGTGGAGCGGCGGCGCGTCCGCGCGATCGACGACATGCGCCGGGCGCTGCGCGAGATCCGCATCGCCCGCACCGGCTACGCCTATGTCTTCGACGCCGCCAACAACATGATCATCCATCCCAATTCGAACATCGAGGGGACGGAGTTCACGACCCGGTCGGATCCCAAGACCGGCGCGCCGATCGCCGGCGAGTTGCGCGCCGTCGCCGACGGCGACCATCCGCTCCACTACATGTGGGACAAGCCGTCCGATCCCGGCAACTACGTCTACGAGAAGATCTCCTGGGTCCGGCACTTCAAGGAATTCGACTGGTACATCGCCTCCTCGGTCTACGTGGACGAGCTGAAGTCGAGTTCGGAGGAACTGTCGCGGCGCATTCTGGCGATCACCGGCGGCATCGGGGCGCTCGCGGCCCTCCTCGGCGGGTTCGGCCTGTGGCGGCTGGTGCAGCCGCTGCGTTCGCTCGCGGTCACCGCCGCGCGGGTCTCCGGCGGCGATCTCGACGCGCGCACCGGCATCCGCCGCGCCGACGAGATCGGCGTCCTCGCCGAGACCTTCGACGCCATGGTCGCCCGTGTCGGCGAGAACGTCGGCCTGCTCGAGGAGCGTGTGCGCGCCCGCACCGATCAGCTGCAACGCGCCAATGCCGATCTCGAGGGAGCGATCGTCGCCGAACAGCGCTCGCAGGCCCGTCTCGCCGAGGTCGAGGCCCGACAGCGCCTGATCCTCGACGCGATCCCCGCCGCGATCGCCTATCTCGGGCCCGACGAACACTTCCGCTTCGTCAATCGCGCCTGGAGCGAGCTGGTCGACAAGCCCAAGGAGGCGATCGTCGGCCAGCCGCTGCAGCCGGTGATCGGGCGCGCCGCCTACGCCACGCTCGCCGAGCCGCTCGCCCGCACCCGCGGCGGCGGCGTGGTCAATCTGGAATATGCCTTCCAGAACCGGGCGGGCCGGCGCATCGTCACGGCCAACACGGTGATCCCGCAGATCGGCGCGGCCGGCGAGGTGCTCGGCATCTTCGTCCTGACCCGCGACGTCACCGACGAGCGCGAGACCGAGCGGCGGATCTTCGAGGCGGAGCATCTGAAGGCGATCGGCCAGCTCTCCGGCGGCCTCGCCCACGACTTCAACAATCTCCTGTCGATCATCATCGGCAATCTCGCCACGGCGCGCGAGAAATACGCCGACGTCGAGGGCTTCGTCGCCTATGTGGAGCCGGCCGAGCGCGCGGCCCGGCGCGGCGCCGACCTCACCTCGCGGCTCCTCTCCTTCGCGAGGCGCCAGCCGATGCGCACCGAGCGGATCGAGGTGGCGGCGCTCCTCGCCGAGATCGGCATGCTGCTGCGCCGCTCGCTGCCGCACACGATCGACGTGGTGCTCGAGGCGGAGGGCGGGCGCCACGACTTCTGGATCGTCACCGATCACGTCCAGTTGGAGCGCGCGGTCGTCAATCTGGCGCTCAACGCCCGCGACGCGCTGCCCGAGGGCGGGCGGATCCGCCTCGTCTGCCGCCGCCTCGGCACCGAGGATCTCGGCGACTGGGACGAGCCGGTGCCGGCCGGCCGCTGGATCGAGATCGCGGTCGCCGACGACGGCCAGGGCTTCCCCGAGGGGGCGCTGGCGCGGGCCTTCGAGCCCTTCTACACCACCAAGAAGATGGGCTCGGGCCTCGGCCTCGCCATGGTCTGGGGCTTCGTCAAGCAGTCGCAGGGCTTCATCCGCATCGCCTCCGCCCCCGGCCGGGGCGCGACCGTGTCGCTGCTCTTCGCCGAGACCGATCCGGTCCCCGACGCGCCGCTGATCGACGCCGCCTCGAGCGACGGCGAGGCACTCTTTCCCGGCGAGATGGCGCTGGTGGTCGAGGACGACGACGACGTCCGCCGGATGGCGCTCGAGCAGATGGTCGGCCTCGGCTTCGCGGTGATCGAGGCGGAGAGCGGCGAGGAGGCGCTGAGCCTGATCGAGGGCATCGCCGACATCCGCGTGGTGCTCTCCGACGTGGTGATGCCGGGCCTCTCCGGCCTCGACCTCGCCCGGCGCCTGCGCGAGACACGTCCGGAGATCGCGGTCGTCCTCGTCACGGGCTTCGCCCGGGCGGAGACGCCGACCGATCTCCCCGACGTCCCGATCCTGGCCAAGCCCTGGGAGAAGGACGAGTTGATCGCGGCGCTGGCGACCGCCATGCGGGCGCGCGGCGACGAAGAAAAGGAACGCGGCCGATGAAGAAACGCATCTATCTGGTCGAGGACGAGCTGGAGATCTGCGCGCTGGTGCGCGATCTGCTCGAGACCTACGGCTATGCCTTCTCCGCGTTCCAGACCGGCCGCGACGCGCGCGCCGCCATCCGCCGCGAGGCGCCCGATCTCCTGATCGTCGATCTCAACCTGCCCGACATGAACGGGCTCGATCTGGTGCGCGAGTTGTGGACCGACGTTCGATTCGGTCTGATCGTGCTGACCGGGCGGGTCGAAGTCTCCGATCGGGTGCTGGGGCTCGAACTCGGCGCCGACGACTATGTGGTGAAGCCGTTCGAGCCGCGCGAGTTGGTGGCCCGGGTCGGCGCCGTGTTGCGCCGCCACGACCAGTTGGTCGCCGCCGCCCGCAACGCCGATCAGTCGCGCGCGCGCTTCGGTTCCTGGACCTTCGACGTCGGCAATCTGACGCTGACCCGCGACGACGGACACGTCGAAAACCTCACCGCCGCCGAGGCCGCGCTCTTGCTGATGTTCGCCCGCGCGCCCAACCGGGTGCTGTCGCGCGAGCAGTTGCAATCGGATTCCGACGACGGCGACGACTTCCCCTACGAGCGCTCGATCGACGTTCGGATCTCGCGACTGCGAAAGAAAATCGAGGTGGATCCGCGCAAACCGCAGTTGATCAAGACGGTCTATGGTGCAGGATACGTTCTGGCCAAGGATGTGACCTGGTCGATGGCACGATGATCGAGCCGCACGATCTCGCATGTGCGAAATCGACGACTTGCCTACGACCTTTGGACGAACCCCTTGCAACAATCGGTTCACATTCGGACAGCATTTCGCAAAACCGCGTTGTTAGCGTCCGCGTCAATCAATGATCCCGTTCGTGTCCATCCGGGCACGGCGCGGGACGACCACCCGAGGAGGGAGCCCGAGTGACCGCCGTCAATCCCTACGAATGCGATCTCGATCAGAACGCCGCCAATCACGTGGCGTTGACGCCCCTCACCTATCTGGAGCGGGCGAGCGCGATCTGGCCGAACAAGACCGCCATCGTCCACGGCACGCTGCGCCGCACCTGGGCCGAGACGGCCGAACGGTGCCGCCGGCTCGGCTCGGGCCTTTCGAAGATGGGCTTCGGCAAGGGCGCGACCATCGCCTTCCTCGCCGCCAACACGCCCGAGCTCTACGAGGCGCATTTCGGCGTGCCGCTGATGGGCGGCGTCCTCAACGCCATCAACACGCGTCTCGATCCGGAGGCGGTCGCCTTCATCCTCGACCATGCCGAGGCGAACATCCTCTTCGTCGACCGTGAGTTCTCCAAGATCGCCAAGGGTGCGATCGCGCTCCTGAACCGGCCGATCACCGTCGTCGACATCGACGATCCGCAATACGAGGGCGGCGAGCTGATCGGCTCGATGACCTACGAGGACGTGATCGCGAAGGGCGACGCCGACGCGCCCTGGACCTTCCCCACCGACGAGTGGCAGGCGATCACCCTCAACTACACCTCCGGCACCACCGGCAATCCGAAGGGCGTCGTCTATCATCATCGCGGCGCCTATCTGAACGCGGTCTCGAACGCGCTCTCCTGGCACCTCGGTGAGGACACCGTCTATCTGTGGACGCTGCCGATGTTCCACTGCAACGGCTGGTGCTTCCCCTGGACCATGGCGGTCGTCGCCGGCACCTCGGTGTGCCTCAGGGCGGTGCGTGTCGACAAGATCTACGAGGCCATCGCCACCGAGAAGGTGTCGCATTTCTGCGGCGCGCCGATCGTCCTCAACATGATCAACAACGCGCCGGCCGCGTTGAAGGAGAAGGTCTCCCACAGCGTCAAGGCGATGGTCGCCGGCGCCGCTCCCCCGGCCGCGATCATCGCCGGCATGGAGCGGATGGGCTGGGACGTCACCCACGTCTACGGCCTGACCGAGGTCTACGGCCCGACCATGCTCAACGTCTGGAAGGACGAGTGGAAGGACCTCGAACTCGACGAGAAGGCGACGATCAAATCGCGCCAGGGCGTGCGCGGGCCGATGCTCGAGGCGGTCATGGTCGGCGATCCGACGACGCTCGAGCCGTGCCCGAAGAACGGCCGGACGATGGGCGAGATCTTCATGCGCGGCAACAACGTCATGAAGGGTTATCTCAAGAACCCCAAGGCGACGGCCGAGGCCTTCGAGGGCGGTTGGTTCCACACCGGCGACCTCGCCGTGTGGCATCCCGACGGCTACGTCGAGATCAAGGACCGCTCCAAGGACATCATCATCTCCGGCGGCGAGAACATCTCCTCGATCGAGGTCGAGGACGTGCTCTACAAGCATCCGGACGTGATGGAGGCCGCCGTGGTCGCCCGTCCCGACGAGAAGTGGGGCGAGACGCCCTGCGCCTTCGTCATGCTGAAGGACGGCGCGGAGGTGAGCGAGGCCGATCTCGTCGCCTTCTGCCGTCAGCATCTGGCCGGGTTCAAGATCCCCAAGACCTTCGTCTTCGGGGCCCTGCCCAAGACCTCGACCGGCAAGATTCAGAAGTTCATGCTGCGCAATCAGGCCAAGGACATCTGAGACCGCTCGGCCTCCCGGCGCGGTTTCGCCGCGCCGGACATCGTCGAAACTGAGATCGATCGCGGCGGGAGCGAGCCCGAATCTCCCTCCCGCGTCGATGGTCGATCGGGCGCCGGCCCCTGAAGCCGGCGCCTTTTTCTCTCAACCGGAGTGAACCCATGACGGGCTACGCCGCGCCGATCCGTGACATCCGCTTCGTTCTCGACGAGGTCGTCGATCTTCCCGCCATCGCCGGACTGCCGGGGTACGAGGAGGCGACCGCCGATCTGGTCGGCTCGATCCTCGAGGAGGCCGGCAAGATCGCCGCCGACGTCGTCGCGCCGCTCAATCAGGTCGGCGACAGCGTCGGCTCGACCTGGGCCGACGGCGACGTGACCACGCCCGAGGGCTGGTCGGACGCCTGGAACGCTCTCGTCGAGGGGGGCTGGAACGGCCTGCCCTTCCCGGCCGAATGGGGCGGCATGGGTCTGCCGCAGGTGCTGAACCTCGCGGTTCAGGAGATGTGGCAATCGGCCAACATGGCCTTCGCGCTGTGCCCGATGCTGACGCAAGGCGCGGTCCATGCGATCGAGCTCTTCGGCAGCGAGGAGCAGAAGGCGCGCTGGCTGCCCAACATGGTCACCGGCGTGTGGACCGGCACCATGAACCTCACGGAGCCGCAGGCCGGTTCCGATCTCGCCGCCGTGCGGGCCAAGGCGGTACCGGAGGGCGACGAGTACCGGATCTCCGGCCAGAAGATCTTCATTACCTATGGTGAGCAGGATCTGACCGAGAACATCGTCCATCTGGTTCTGGCGCGCCTTCCCGACGCCCCTCCGGGCGTGAAGGGCATCTCGCTCTTCATCGTGCCGAAGGTGCTGGTCGGCGAGGACGGGGCGCTCGGCGCCCGCAACGACGTGGTCTGCGCCTCGATCGAGCACAAGCTCGGCATTCACGGCTCGCCCACGGCGGTGCTCGTCTTCGGCGAGGCGGGCGGCGCTCTCGGCGAGATGATCGGCGAGCCCAATCGCGGCCTCGAATACATGTTCACGATGATGAACCACGCCCGTCTCAACGTCGGGCTCCAGGGTCTCGCCATCGCCGAGCGCGCGCATCAGCAGGCGGTCGCCTATGCCCGCGAACGCATTCAGGGCAAGCCGGTCGGCTGGCGCGAGGCGGGCGTGCCGCCGATCGTCCATCACCCCGACGTGGCGCGCATGCTGGTGTCGATGAAGAGCCGCATCGAGGCGATGCGCGGCCTGCTCTACACGGTCGCCGCCGCCCACGATCTCGCCCATGCCCATCCCGACGCCGCGGCCCGCAAGGCGGCGCAGTTCGAGGTGGATCTGCTGACTCCGGTCGCCAAGGGCTGGTCGACCGAGACCGGACAGGACGTCGCCTCGCTCGGCGTCCAGGTGCACGGCGGCATGGGCTACATCGAGGAGACCGGCGCCGCGCAGCATCTGCGCGATGCCCGCATCACCACGATCTACGAGGGCACCACGGCGATCCAGTCGAACGCGCTGGTCGGCCGTTCGGTGCTGCGCGACGGCGGCGCCTCGCTCGGCGCGTGGCTCGATCGTCAGGCCGAGGTCGCGAAGGCGTTGTCCGCCCGGTCCGAGCTCGCCGATCTCGGCACCGCGCTCGACGCGGCGATCGACACCGCCCGCCTCGCCTCCGCCTGGCTCGTCGAGGCGAACGGCCGCGATCCGCGTCTGCCCTTCGCCGCCTCGGTGCCGTTCCTGATGCTGATGGGCGCGCTCGCCGGCGGCATCATGCTCGGCCGATCGGCGCTCGCCGCGCAGGCGATGATAGACTCCGGCGCCGATCACGACGGCTGGGCCGTCGCCAAGGTGGCGCTGGCGCGTGCCTATTTCGGCCAGACCCTCGCCGACGTCGACGCCCGTTGGGCGACGATCCGGGATTCGAGCGACGCGGTGCTCGCCGTCGATATCGCCTTCCTGTGACATCGTTCCCGCCCGTTCGCGGGCGGGATCCCCCCGAGACGACGCGACGCCGCCGCACGAACCGCGACGGCGAACGAAGGGTCGTCGCCGTTCGGACCACCTCGGCCGAGCCCCGCGCCGTCCGCGCCTCGACCGCACCCAGGAGGGGACCGCCATGAGCCATGCGAGAGCCGATCTCGTCGACGTCTTCGCCCGCCTCCTGGCGGGGGTGGTCGCCTCGCCGGCGGTGCTGCGGTCGGAGACCGCGCTGGCTGCGCTGCTGCGGGTCGATCCCCGGCGCCTGCAGGAGCTGCGCCGCGCCGGGCTGGTGACGCCGGCACGGCCGGGGCGCGGCTATCTCTATCGGCCGGGCGACATCCGCGACACCTCGGTGATGCTGGCGTTGCTCCGGCTCGGGGCGACGCTCTCCGAACTCGAGGTGTTCTTCGACGCCGGCCGGCGTCCCTGCGCCGGGTGCCTCGGCGAACAGGGCCGCGCCGCCTGCACGCCGGCGGTCTGCTGCGCCGGCTTCCTCGAGCGTCTGTCGCGGCGGATGGAGGACGAGATCACCCGCCTCGAGGCGCTCGACGCGCTGGTGCTCGACCATGCGGCGGAGATCGGCCTCGCCCTCGCCGTGCCCACCGAGGGGCCGCGTGAGGCGCGGCCCTGCGCCCGGACCCCGCGCCCCGCGTCCGAGGCGCGTGGCGAGGGGGCGACGGATTCCGTTATCCGTTTCCAGAAATCGGCCGGCCACATGGATCTTTCCTGAGGGAAAGAGGCGCCTCGGCAAGGCGTCGGCAAGGATTGTGGGTGTCGGATGGCGGCCCTGACCGACGTCATCTGGAGATCCCTCATGGGACAGACCCCCACCGCCGACCCGAAGGCCCCCTCGGCGCCCGTCGACGGGCGCCGCCACCGACGGGTCGCCGTCGCGCTCACCGGACGGTGCATGTTCGAGGATCGCAACGAAGTCGCCTGCCGGATCCTCGACATGTCGGCCGGCGGAGCGGCCGTGGCGGCCCCGGCCACGGGCGTCCTGAAGGAGCGGGTCGTCGCCCATGTCGATCAGATCGGCCGGATCGAGGGGCGTATCGTGCGCCATCTCGCGGGCGGTTTCGCCTTCGCCTATTCGATCTCGCAGAGCCGCCGCGACAAGCTCGCCGACCAGTTGACCTGGATCGCCAACCTCCCCCTCCTCGGCCTCGCCGAGGTTCGACGCCATGCCCGCGTGGTGCCGGCCGATCCGTGGTCGACGCTGGTGATGCGCGACGGTTCGGTCCAGCGCTGCCGTGTCCTCGACGTGTCGATGTCGGGCGCGGCGGTGCGGGCGACGGTGCGTCCGCCGATCGGCGCGCCGGTCCTGCTCGGGCGCACGCGGGGCAAGGTGGTGCGTCTCGGCCGCGACGACATCGGCATCGAATTCGCCGACACGACGGCCGACGGTCTGTCCGCCCGCGCCGTCGCGTGAGGCTCAGGCGAGCGGATCGTAGGGCTTGGACGCCGGCGGCTCGTCGTCGCGGCGCGGCTCGATCACCCGGCCGCGCACCTCGCGGATGAAGCGCCCGGCGCGCGAGCGGAAGTGATCGAGGTCCTTGTCTGGGACCCGCAGCCGCAGCGACACGACTTCCTCGCCGTCCTCGCGGGCGATCACCTCGGTATGGCGGTGGAGCCAGGCGACGAGCTCGCCCTCGCGCGACGGGATCTCGACACGGAACACCGCGCGGTCGCGATTGAGGCGATCCTCGATCAGCGCCAGCAGACTCTCGACCCCGTCGCCGGTCAGCGCCGAGACCGGCAGCGCCGTCGGCGCGTCGAGCGAGGTCCGCTCGCCCTCCTCGAGCAGCTTGGCGCGATGATCCGGATCGAGTTTGTCGATCTTGTTCCAGACCTCGATCATCCGATCGCGGTTCAGCGGATCGACGCCGAGCTGGGAGAGGACCGTCTCGACGTCGTGGGCCTGGGCGGCGGTGTCCTCGTGGGCGATGTCGCGCACGTGCAGGATCAGATCCGCCTCGATCACCTCCTCGAGCGTCGCCCGGAACGCCGCGACCAGGGTGGTCGGCAGATCCGAGACGAAGCCGACGGTGTCGGAGAGGATGATGTCGCCGCCGTGCGGCAGACGCACCTTGCGCAGCGTCGGATCGAGGGTCGCGAAGAGGAGATCCTTGGCGAAGACTTCCGAATCCGTCAGCCGATTGAACAGCGTCGACTTGCCGGCGTTGGTGTAGCCGACCAGGGCGACGACCGGATGCGGCACCTTCTTGCGGTTCTTGCGGTGCAGAGCGCGGGTGCGGGCGACCGATTCCAGCTCACGCTCGAGCTTGGCGATCCGCTCGGTGATCATCCGCCGGTCGGCCTCGATCTGGGTCTCGCCGGGGCCGCCGAGGAAGCCGAAGCCGCCGCGTTGCCGCTCGAGATGGGTCCAGGACCGCACCAGACGGCTCTTCTGATAGGTGAGATGGGCGAGCTCGACCTGGAGGCGGCCCTCCTTGGTGTGGGCGCGCTCGCCGAAGATCTCGAGGATCAGGCCGGTGCGGTCGAGCACCTTGGCCTTCCATTCCTTCTCGAGATTGCGCTGCTGGATCGGCGACAGCGGGTGATCGACCACGACCAGATCGATCTTCTCCGCCTCGATCAGCGCCCGCGCCTCCTCGAGCTTGCCGGTGCCGAGCAGCGTCGCCGGGCGCGCCTCGCGGAGCTTCACGGGGAAGTCGGAGACCACCTCGAGCTCGATCGCGCGGGCGAGGCCGACCGCCTCCTCCCGGCGCGCGTCGAGCGAGCGGGCGGCGTTGGGCGCGTCGGTGCCCTCGCCCCGGGCCGGCTTCTCGCTGCGCCAGGGAACCACCACGAGCGCGCGCGTCGGCGCGGCGTCGCGAGCGACGCCCTTCAGCGCCTTCTCGTTACGCCGCTCCGGTTCGTGGGATGAACCTTCGTCGTCGATGTCGTTCAAGGGCCGTTGCCCCTCGCCTGTCCAGCTCGCGGCGCCTCCGGGGACCTTCCCCGGCGCGCCGACGATGCGATCACGCCTCTTCCGCCGGCTCGAAGAGCTGCACCGGGCCACCCGGCATCACGGTCGAGATCGCATGCTTGTAGACGAGTTGGGAGTGTCCGTCACGGCGCAGAAGGACGCAGAAATTGTCGAACCAGGTGACGACACCCTGCAACTTGACGCCGTTGATCAGAAAGATCGTGACCGGGGTTTTGTTCTTGCGAACGTAGTTGAGGAACGTGTCCTGCAGATTGGGAGCGCGA